>Ga0115005_10005150_pt1 | contig 10357 bp, 8 predicted proteins | sample ArcOceMetagenome_FD_87163 | JGI IMG/M metagenome (GOLD analysis project Ga0115005, IMG submission 87163) | Marine eukaryotic phytoplankton communities from Arctic Ocean - Arctic Ocean - Greenland ARC118M Metagenome | ecosystem: Environmental > Aquatic > Marine > Oceanic | place: Arctic Ocean...
AAATGAACGAGTCCCTACATTGCCTTTGTGGCATTACCTCCGCAATGACAGTCATATACAATACTTTCCCTACACTTTCTTCTAAATAAAGTTTAGAGAATTTTGCAAGTTATTGTAATAAAAATTTATGTTGACGGTTGACACCTTGCTGGAGTCGCGGTATTTGTACTGAGTACTCTCGCGATTCATTGCTGATATACACCTCTAGATGCACTAACAAAGTGCTGAGGGGGGCCGGTTGGGGTAATCCCAAAATGACATGCAACATGTACTTCTGATGGTTGATGTATCCTTGGCTTCTGTTGCGTAGTATATTGCGTGACAGCAACGGGGTTATGGTTATTATGGGACACCATTGGGAAAGCGTCAATAGGGAAGGAATTGTACCGTGGCCGAGTATTACCGTGATTATCAGAAACTAACGGTTGATGAGCATCAACAGAGCTGTGGTTATGATGCAGCGCACCTGGCGCAGATAACGCTGGTGAGATCGTGTATTGTGAAGAGTTGCAGGACTCAAATTCCAAAGATTGTGTTTGACGATGCTGTGCGTGCGGCGGGGACGGTGTAATATGTGTTGGCATTTGAGCTTGCTCAACAGATGTAGCAGTGTGGACTGTACCAGTCCAGAGTTGTTGTGGATGAATTTTGTGATAGAGTTGTTGTTGGTGCTCTTGCGGCTGTTGATCCATTTGAAGACCATTTTGAGGCTTCATATCCCAAATGGGTCGATTATGTTGCATTGTGACGTCTACAGCAGCAGTAGCAGGTGGGGCAACAGGGATGGGAACATTCATATGCACGGCCATAGGCTCAGCTGGAGCGATAGGTTGGACACAAGATGATACAGCCATTTCAGCTGGTCTTTCAAGTCCAGCCCCAATCGCATGAGAAATGAGTTCGTCTTGATATTTGACAAACACTTCTGGAGTGACATGAAGACTGAAGTTGATTCGAAAGAGGAATTCAACTTCAAGTCCATTCATTTCGGAGATAAGTACTCCTCCAACCTTGGCATAGTACGCATTATTGTAATAAGCATCGTCAAAGAACTTGGCAGCCAGTAATATTGCAGTGACGCAAACTCGGTGCACATTAAGTTCTGAGAGTATAAAGTTATTTCGTTGGATAAGCCGGTCTATGTAGATGAGTGCAAGGATAAAGCATTCCGTAGAGCAAGAAGCGTACTTGTGTATCTTTGAAAAAAAAGGAAGAAAAAAGTGAGACGTATGTTGTCATGTCAGAATTTTCCTTCACGGTCACAAAAAGTCCGCATGTCGGCGCCCGCCAATCAAAGTGGCATGAAAACATTATGACGATGGCTATTTTGGCGCCCGCCAATCAAAGTGGCACTTCAACATTGTGACGAAGCTATTTTTTGACTTACTCTTTCCAAGTATTGTTTGATACTGATTGCTGGTGCTTTGAGTGCATGAAATTTTGTAACGTTTTCTCCGTTGGGCACATGTGCATTAGAATTAACTAGACGTTCGAGTACTGCAGCAAGTACAGCGACGACAGCTTTTCCTTCTGATGTTTGTTGCGGACTGCTTTCCATATTATTTTGTTGTGTTTTGTTTTGTAGGTTGCGATTAAGTTTTGCGTGTGTAGTATTTGTTCCTCTTTCAATTTCAAGATTTGACAAAGAGTCTTTCGTTGATTGTTTTTGTCTAGGATAGGTTCGGCTTTCAACGCTTGCTTAGTGACTAAACATTCTCTGTGTCTGCTAGATTGTTGATGTTAATTCTTTGGATAATGTGTGTAGTTGTTTGTTTGGGTGTGTGGTGTAGTGCAGGGCTCTATGCTAATTGTGCCGTATCTAACCTTCTTTGTTCAGAAAAGGTCAATCTTACCGAAGTCTACTAGCTAGTCCAGTAAAATATAATACTTGAAGTTCAGTGTTGTAGCGGAACAAGAATTCTTTTTGGCAGAATTGAGGCTTCCGAAAAATTTCTACTTGAATTGAATGCAGTTGTACTAATCAGTTGCTCGCTTGAATACACTGGAAAGAAGTATACCAATGTGAGCGTGACAGTAAAGGAGTCCGTGCAGTGGAGTGGCCGATGGTTATGCGTAATGTGAGGAGAAGTGAATTTGAGGAATGAACAGGAATTGCGTGGCTTCCCCACAGCCTCCAGAATTTATGTTTCAAAATCCAGGAAATGTCAGAAGTTAAAAGCGAGTCAAGGAATTACCTACATGACATGGCTTATTAATGAAAATGCGTCTCTTAGATTTCCTTTTGCACAACTCCTCAACAACTTCATGCCTTACCTCTTGCCTCATGAGGTATTAATTGTGAGTCCATTCACAAGGGGCGTCAAAAGAAGGTTGAGAATAGGGCACAATTGCATCAATTGTTCCTTGTTCGAAAACTAGTTCCCAAGTGTTCAGGGGATTATTTTTTTAAAAGGCCTCTTGGTGGTTTTGCATTTGCAAATTGAAATCAGAAGAATGTTCCACAAAAAAAACGTCACGCTTCTTCTTGCCCTCCTGTATTCTGTATTCTCTTCCCGAATATTTAAGACGTCTCACCTTTCTCGTCTCACACCACCTGACGTTATTCTTCTTTGCGTAACACCTTTATAAGCAAATCTACTAACTATTTATTAATATTCGAGATTAAAAGATGTTTCTTTCGGTTGACCTGTCTGGCTTGACGAATTGATTGCAAGAATACCAATTGCAATCAATCTTCCGACTCATTTCATTTTGACGACAAGATGACATCATAATGGCCTGTTAGAGTTGGGACTCATGAGAACCGGAATCAGAACAAAGAACAGAACAGAAAACGAAGAAGCAAAAAGTCTTTAGTAAGCAGTAACAATCTTTTGACTACGTTCGTCGATCAGTTCGATGGAAGATTGCCCCACAGTCTATCGAGTTCATCGACTTTTAGGATGAATTCTTTGTCGTTCCTCACTCGATGATCGAACGTTGACCACCTGTCTTCTGTCTTCCGTACCATAGTACCAGTTGTATCAACGGCACACATGCTGCTGCTGTGAAGAAGCACACTTCCAAGTACAATGCAGGAGTATGATAAATTAGGTAGATGATATGTCCTGAGAAGGTGTCTTCTAGCAGTCGGGCGTTTTTCTTATTTGTTGACCGTTCCTGGTTCCTTGGAATGAGATCTTGGAAATCATTATTTTGGATTCTTGACTTAACAGGATGTGTTGGATGTCGTTAAAGATGAAGTTTCGGTTGATGTGTCTGCTGAAGACGCAAGGGACACAAAATTAATCATCTGCTGAGAGATGATGTATTTCTGCGGTGGTTTTAAGAAGGTTCTGACGACGAGGTGCAAGAAGATGCTCGCTCCGTGAGATATTGTTAGTCATGTTGCCAAATCGTAACGAGTCGTAACTCACAGTTCCAAAATCTGTTTCATGGAACGAGGAATAGTGAAAGAAGCACGATGAAACAGATCTAGAGTATAGACGTTCATGGGGTATTTAATGGTTTAATTAAAATCTTCTTTAGCTTGTTTTGCAATGCTACCAATCAAACAAACGAAAGCAAATCTACAAGCAGCACCAGGTCAAAGAATAAACCATCCTCTGTGGCAGAGAGGGTACGTTCAAATTACCTATTAATATTTATTAAATCTGCGATCATATATGTTTTTCGTCTACATCATGAACACTAATACGAACTCAAAATGGGAAACGTCGCCGCGATAGCAATTTCCAATAGTGGATCTGCTGCAACAAACGTATAAACTGCCATTCTCCTTCTTCGGTTGCCAGTCCACTTATTTTGTCGGACAATTCTGCTGAAGCTATACCAGTCTTGCTCGAAATTGATCAATCAACTCGTCCGTATGCCCCAGCAGCTGCAAATCGTCAATTAGCAATCTTTGAGTCGATCGCATTTTCCAATGACGGTTTACAGGATTATTATTTTGCCTTCAAAGTGATTATGCTCTTTGAAGCCAAAAACAAGGTTTCTTTCGGCCTAGCCTGGTGGTATTAGTTGCTACTGCTGATGATGGGACTGACTTTTTCGAAGATGGTGGAATGGTATGCATCTACCCGAGGTGGTGGACATGCAATGGTTTTACAATAAAATCTCTTTGATCTGGTATCTTTGCTCGGTGCCAGATCAAATGGTGGTGGTAATGTAGCGTACCTATAGCACCTTCTTCAAGGGAATGCATCTACTAGCTAAGCGATGAACATTAGTTTAGGCATATTCCGTTAAACCAAAGATTTTGGCAAACGATGAATAATCATAGAAGTACTACCTTGGATTTATTGTCTTCAATTCCTACCCTTGCAATAGACCCATTCTGTGCGATTCACTTAACCTTATCGTTTCCATATCGAAGGATTTCATCGATCACTAGTCCCAAAAAACTGGTATACATCACACCGGCACTCCCATCCAGAAAATGGTCAAAGAAGTGTCGCCAACAAACCAACATTTTCGCACGGTGTGTTGATAAAGGTTCTTCTACTGGATCGTGGGGAGAAAGTGACCAACGATCACTGCTGGCAAAATCTATGCCAGATAAAGGTCGTTCCTCATCAATATTCACAAGATCTACTCCAATACCTTCACCTTGAATACTATGCTGGTGCAACAAAATAGAAGTTTGCCTTTTTAGGGCAAGCATTTCAAGCTCTTTTTCTTCTTTACGATCAAGTGCCTTGCTTCGAGAGCCAATGAGATGAAATGAGCAAAGTATTGCAATGAATATCGTTTCCAACAGCTCAAATAGAGTTTCATGAGTAAAATGATAGCCCAAAAAGCACAAAATCGTAGTCAACTCGCCAGATACACTCAGCCAGGTGCAGTTTGTAAAAAGATGAATCAAAACCATATCAAAGAAGACAACGATGGAATGTATCAGATATGCTGCAGGTTCCCTATCGAGAATGAGACGAACGGTAAGAACTATAGCAGAACTGAGACATCCTAGGTAGTTTCCTGCCACACGCCTTCGCGACCAGTTCGACCACGGCCATTGGATTCTCGCCATTTCCCCCGATGCACCAGTTACTTCCTGCTGCGCTTCATTGAATCTAGTATCGTCGCCTACTATATCGTCCTCTCTTAGCTCATTCGGTATCTCTTCCGGCTCCAGCGTCATGGATTCATCTGTATCCTCTTCTGGCTCCAGCGACATGGATTCATCTATATCTTCTTCTGGCTCCAGCGACATGGATTCATCTATATCTTCTTCTGGCTCCAGCAAAATGTTTTCATCTACACGCCCTCTCGTCGATTTGTCTGCCATGTTTTATTTGGATACACAAGTGTCTTTAAAAAAAAATACTCTATGAGATGAACTTCGTGTTCTTTCTCCAAAATTGGAGAATTCTCAAGTTAATTTGAAATACTCCGAGGGGTTCTGTTTGCTACTTTATCCTTGTTGCTCGCGCTCGTTGATCGATCCTTATTTATTCGTTCCTTCATAATAATGATGATGGTACAGTAGTACATACGACTTGAGACTGTATCCACGACAAAAATAAATAGTTAGATCGTGGTAGCCAGAGTTGGCACTATCCCTGTCGATTAGGATAGTCAGATTTTAAAAATCTAATTCGTAGAAATTGCTTCTTTAGTTTTGTGGTATTTATGAGTAGCGATTGAATCTATTGTGTTGATCCAATAGCCTCGCCCAGTGGGATGGCGGGCTTTTTAAAAGTGAATTACCAAGCACTGTTTGGTAATTCAGTTGATCCTGAAATGGGAGGAAAAGCTGGTTCCTTGTCTTCTATTTGAATGTTTGAATGCAGCAATACAAAAGCCTAGTGGCGGCCACATCACTTAGGGGTCCCTCTGGCAGTCCCTACTTATCTGTGACGTCAAGGATTCCAATTCTCTCGTATTCGTCGCCTCTCTTCGGAAATTCAGTCGCTGGCCTTTACTGTTTTATCACCACTTGCTACTAGAGAAAGCACGACGTAGAGATATCAATTACCAATTTGGTACGGCCCCTCGCAATTTATGCACCGGTACAACAGTCATTCGCAGTATTGAATCTGATGATATTCTATGATTACACGTATCCTATCGGCTCTCTGTTTTATAAACGCCTTTGCCAATTAATTTATACACTTTATTTGTTTTAGATTTGCAATATTACCACCATTCGTCCTTGGACTTGCCCCTTTCATTATCATTTGAATTATCATCTGGATCATTTACGGCAAAATCTTCATACGCGTTTTCCTCATTGGTCTTTCCGCGTCTAAACCAACGACCTCCATTTTCCCAATCATCTTTTGCAAGATCTTCCGCCTCTTCCTCGTTGGATTTTCCACGACTGAACCAGCGACCTTTAGGTTCTACCGGTACTTCGTCATTGGTCACAGTTTCTACCTCGTTGCGTTTCCCGCGTCTAAACCATCTTTGCTTAACCCTTCCATCATTATCACCCTTGTTATCTATATCTTCGCTCCATTTAGGTTTACTTTCAGTAACGGGGACAAATTTGTTTCCGTTGTCTTTTGCTAAGAGGTTGCGTTTGATTCTTCCATCGTCCTCAATTACGTCATCTAACTCATGGCCTGATGGAATTTTAACTCGTTTCAAATCTAGTATCAATTTGCTCTCACCTTGCTCGCCTTCGTATTTGCCTCGAGGAGAGTCTTCGTGAAAGCTTTCAGAACGAGTCGACTGGGGCTTCTCATCTTCCAAGTCAGGTTGTGATACTGTAACAGAAGAATGGCCATCATGTCGAATCGCATCTAACCATGCCGTCCTACATGTAATCATGACCATACTGAAAAATGCAACTATGAGCAATGCTCCAAAAGCCCACAATGCCGCCTCTGGAATTTCTGAGCATGTCACCTCGTGCACAAGGTCAACATATAAGGGATGAACACTTTCACAGCTCAGTAAATCATGAACCATCGTCACATTAGCCGACAATTCGGTATAATCATCAGTAAGGATTGCAAAATACCCCAGAATAGGACCAAAGTCTTTATTGCCACAAATAGTTGACAAGGTTGGTTCTTCGTTAATTGCGACCTTCAAACTTGAAATAGACCTGATTGCCGTCCACAACGTGGTATTGATATCAGGGACGAAGTTTAGCGGAAAAGTTGCAGCAGTACAGTCCTGTGAAGAAAGAAGAATGTTAGTTCCATGAGTAAACGATTCACAGCCACAACCCCAGCAAACCGGCATTTACTCACGCTATCTAACCAGTAGTCATAGATAGAACTTTGCACACCAACTTGAGTCGCATTGATGATCTTCCGTGCAGTGACATCTGGACTTCCAGGAGCATCACCTCCTGAACAAAAATCTGAATTCATGACAGCACCTACGCCATAAAATGAAACAATTGACCAGGCCAAAGTTACCAACACTAAGAAGATTGGGAGAAGGAACCACGTATTGAAACAGGCAATAGCCTTGGACGGTTTCCCTGCCGCGGCAAGAATAGTCCCAAGCATGAAGAATAATGAGATGACGCTGAACGATACAAAGTATGTATGCACTTGCCAATCCTTTACTCCAAATATTCTGAAATAATATTCGCCCTGTTTACCAACATTTTCCATCTGCACAAGTTCAAGTTGTAAAAATAAGTTAGAATTTGAAAGGTTTGTCAAAAGCGTACTATGATCAATATGAAATATTTCCGATCTCACCTTGGTAAACACTTCTGTTCTCAACGTAGTGAACTCAGCCTCTGAAAAGTCGTCTAGCTCGTACAAATTCTGAACCAACTCATTCCTCTTCTCGTTGATTGTATCCCCTGGATCACCTGTGCAAAAGACGTTGTCGCGCAATTCATTGACAACAGTGTCACGCAAGGCGCCATACTCTGTAACCGGTGTTTTCACGTAGTTGAGAATGGCTTTTCCTTCTCTGGCCACGTTTGTAAAAGTCTACGGTTTCAAAATCGTGGTAGATGCAACAAGTTAGACGAATGTTATTTCATCGCATGTCAGCAATCCACGACTCATCTTGAATCTGGCAGTGAACACTTACCTTGCATATGTCTAGTCCCTCAGTCGATACAGATTGCAAATCGTTGAAACCCCACACAAAAGAAGACGCAGCAGCTCCAGCAATCACAATCATGGACGAAAGAAGAAATAGCGTTCGAATGATTGCGGGGGTACGGAACTTCTTTTGCCCCCAAGGCTGCTTCATTCGAAACCCTGCTAGAAATCCTACCTTCCGTGGCCCGCAGCACATGAATATGGAAAGGATCAACGCCCATAGTACGAAGACGGAAATAAGGAGTCCACCAACAAAGATTGCTCCAGTGGTATAATCTGATTTATCGGACTTTGATTCTCCAAATAGAAATGAGAAGTCTACTGAGCGGCCGAAGCGTGGGATTCGACCAAATATTTTCACAAAATCGTTCTAATGGTGTGGAGTAAAACAAATGTAAATGAATGCCGTGAAATGCTGAAGTAGCGCTGTGACCTAGTGGTGACTCACTTGTATGTATTCTGTCATTGTCTGAGACTGTATCTGATTATAAACAGCAAAGTAGCAGTGTTAAGTGATGTGGTTTCAAACCCGATTGAAGCTGGTAAAGGCTATGAACAACAACAAGCTGACCCTTCTCCCTTCTCATCATCACGACACAAGAGTGAGTATTTGTAGTATGTGTGTGCCAATCGTACTAAAATCTAAAATGATTTAAATAGCATGACCATTATTGATTTAAATTGAACAATATCATATCCATTTAGCCAATTATTTTGAATTCCTTTTTGCCTGCTGGATGGTAGGAAAACCTCCGGTATACCGGTAATACCGTACAAACCGGAATATCACTTTGATACTACCCCTACTACCCCCGCTGGTGATACTTTTCAAACATTCAATGAAACTCCTCTTGGCCTTGCCATATGTCAAAAACTGGCATCATAATGTCTTATCGTTGACTTTATCTTGCAAATACTGAAGTCTAAACTTTTGGCAAGTATCATCTGAGCTCATAAAAGGCAACAATATGGATTGTCAAGAGCAAGCGGGCGATGGGACATGGGACTGCATGCATCCCCCCCTTTTTATAAACGCCCGTTACTGTGACGAATTTACCAGAAACGGGACTTTCAAATTTATTAAAACCACACAAAACGAACAACCGTCTATCAATTACCATGAGGATTTCATCATTCCGTTCCGAAAAGCTGGGTTCCATACACGAGCCTATCACAGAGGAAGATGGCAAAGGAGGCAATGACATATCAAGTGAATACCATTCTGCCAATGAATCATTAGATGTAATGACTATATCAAAGAATGGCAATGCACAATCACAAACGGCAAAAACAAATGGTGGGGCCGAATCAGAAGAATACGAATCAAGTGACCATCCACAATCATGGAAAGAAAAGCTGATGCATCTCTATGATAAGGAAGGGCTATTGGTTGAAGTCCTATTTTCAATCATATTGGCACGTATTTATCCCAAGCTTGGAGCCGTCTATTGCTTTCCTGAAATCACAGCACATGTTGTAGCAGTTATTGTAATTTTCTGTAAGTTTGGATTCCACTCGGATATCAATATTTGATATGGTCTATTAAATATCTCAGAAGTCCTTTGAGGCGACAATGCACTGACATTCAGGACTTTCTTTTATGTATCCTTTAGTTTTTTCTGGATTCTCTCTAAAGCTCAACGAGCTTGAAAAAGCAGCTTCCAACCCCAAATTCAATGCTTTTGTCATCATGCACAACTTTCTCGGTAACTCAGTTGTTGTCAACATTGTCGCAAAATTCTTTTACGCAAATGAAATTGTAAGCGAGGACTTAATGAAAGGAATGGTGATTTGCTCTTGCCTTGCGATGCCAACAAATATGATGGTCGTTCTCACTATATCCTGCAATGGTGACGAAGCGAAGGCACTGTTTCTAGCTACGTTCATGAATCTGTTGGGTGTATTTGTCACACCGTTATTAGTATTTTTTTACCTGCAAGAAAATGCAGACATTGACTTTGTGAAGACTTACAAATCAATCGGCATGAGGGTATTGCTGCCAGTAACAATGGGATTGTTGTTCAGGCTAAAGATTCCTAAAGCAGAGGCATTTGCGACAACTCACAAAAAGGTTTTTCTCAAGATTCGCGAAAGATGCCTCGTATATATTGTTTATGCTACCTTTTGCACTACCTTCATGGTTGAGACGAACTCCACACGATTGCAAATTACTGTCATGGCGATTTCGCAGGTCATTATGTTGGCAGCAACTATGGTCATTTCATGGATTTTACTATTTACATTCTTCAATAAGAATCCAAAGCTTCGGGTTGTTGGTCTCTTTGGATGTTCTTGTCACTAAGAGATTCAGTGGTATTAAAGTGTAGCTTTATTTATTAATGAGAGATCTACAATCTTCCATGGTTGTGAATCGT
>Ga0115005_10005152_pt1 | contig 10355 bp, 7 predicted proteins | sample ArcOceMetagenome_FD_87163 | JGI IMG/M metagenome (GOLD analysis project Ga0115005, IMG submission 87163) | Marine eukaryotic phytoplankton communities from Arctic Ocean - Arctic Ocean - Greenland ARC118M Metagenome | ecosystem: Environmental > Aquatic > Marine > Oceanic | place: Arctic Ocean...
TAATGCATATACCGTTAAATTACAGTTAACTTTACTTCTACCAACATTATACCCTCGACCCCCATGCACCATTCGTCTCACCTGCACACGCGTCACGATAGACAATTCTCTTCATTTCATAAATAATAGTAAGTAAGTATGATAGTAGAAGTTCAAAGTGCTTAGCATTGCTAGCTACCACTTTGAGGGGGGAATCCCCCATCCCCTCCTCTAGGTTCACAAATTGTGTGGTAAACGTAATCGTAATACAATGCTGCTGCAAGCAGGAGTAGGGTGCTGCAATGCAAGCAATTGCAGCACAATTTTGATTTACTTTTCACTTAATATAATAGTCTAGACGTGATCGATCACACAGCATGCTTATTCGATCCATTCGATTAAAAAGTTTAAAATGACTAATGTTGCTAGAAAACTGAGCTATTTGTTAGTAGACGTCTTTTATGGTTCTTATACAGCACTTAATTCATAGTTGTAAAATTCCAATATTCTGAGTATACCCCCAAGAAGAATGACATTCCCCGATCATTGCCGAATTGAGTCCTGTGCAAATTTTGTTCCCACTTCATTCAGGAAAGGACTGATCATTCACGCTTCATTCACTGATTAGTTTGATTGTTGAGTCCTGTGCGTTTTTTAACTGATTTCCCAATATCGGGTCCCTCCCCAGCATAACGCGCGGAGGAGGAGGCTTTCAACGGCGGTTATGCATTCGCCAGCCATGGAACAAGTCACGCGAGCATCGCATGCGAATGCTTTGAACTTGGAGCTGACCGCGACTCTGGTTTTACTTTTGTCAGCTTCCTATTATTACAGACTTTAGTAGGCGTAAACTGCTATCAGCACGCCGGTGTGAATAGTTCACATTTAACAGAGAGTTTCGTTCAGAAGAGTACCAGTACGGTACGTACGGTGTACGAATGAAGTCAGTCACGTATTACGTACACGTGACACAGCCCTTTCCCGCGAAGAAACAAGACACGACCCAAACTCACGATTTCATTAGCATTGCGCATTTGTGCAGTGTACCTACAACCTACAACCTACAACGGGACATACAATACCTGGTATCGTGGATTAAGAAGTTCATTAGTAATCCAATCATTCACTGGCCACAAGCTTGAAACACAACTTTTCACTATGCAAGTACAGGAAAGCCCCATCTCTTCGAAACCTAAGAGTTCATTTTTTCGCAAAATGCGTGAAGCAACCATCCGTCCTAAAAACTACTCGTCATTCCAGACCGTGGACAATCCTGACCCTCACCAGGGTGGGAAGAAGAAACATGATGATTGGGCAATCTCCTGGATGCGCACCAATCAGAGATCTATACCAGTCCAAGAGAACGAGGCTGAGCGCAAGCTCCGTGAAGAAAATGAAAAACTGAAGCATAGACTCAATGCAGCCAACAATGCCATCCGTGACTTGGAAAATGTTTGCAAGAAACATCAGGACCCTGTACCACAGGGGTTTTGCTCGGTGCTTCCAAAGAAGTATAGAGAGACGCAGAAGGCCAGGATTGACGATGATAAGTCTATTCACAGTTCGGCAGTTTTTTCTCAAGCTTCGACAGTTAAAATGGGTTCGTCCACAAGAAACACGAAACGCAATGGTAGTCTCGGGAAAGGCAGGAAAGCCCAGAATTCAGCAGAGAAAGAACCAAAGCCATCCAAGTTTAAGCCATCGTGTTACAAATCTCTTTTGTTTGGACCAAAGTTGCGCCAGAAGTTAGCTCAAAAAGAAATGGAAGCATCTCAGGATCGTCCTGTCGTAACTCCTCCCTGCACACCTGAAAGATCAAGCAGAGGCTCAAGTGAAAAAAAGAGTAAAATGGGAGCATCTGATATCCTCACGGACATTTCCAATAGCTTGTTAGGAATAGGAAATTCAAATCCTGATACTCTCCCAAAAGAGGAAAGAGGGAAGAAGCTGCTCTCTCTCAATCGTCTTTCTTCCAAAAATTCTTCGTCTAGACGCAGAAAAGATGGTGACGTTCAATACAAGTATGATGGTGCATACCCTATTGATATTTATCAAGCACATCCAATTTCTAGCCATGATTCCTATGATGAATTTCAGCTATCTGAGATTCAAGAGAGATCAACTGAAGGGTTTAGTTCTGATGAAGATGATCGGGCGGAGATATGATCGTTTTTACGCTCCTTGCGTCAATCTTAATCCGGTTTGAATTTAAATTAATTTTGCATTATAATAATTGTTTGTCAACAACATTGGTCTTTAGAATAATTTAAGGAGATAGCAGAACCCGTAGTTGTAAATAGCACCTTAGTCTCTTACTCACTATGATTGCTGCCATGTTGTTGAGATGTACCGTCCGATATATCCGGAGCGCCATCTTGATTCCGAGCTTGGTTCTGCCCGTTAAAGTTGGCATTGTACTTACCACCACGGCCACCCCCGGCACCTCTTCCACGGCCGCTTCTTCTACCTCTACCTCCTCTTCCTCCACCGCGACCACCACCACGGTATCCCATATCATCTCCTTCCATTGGCCGTCCTGCTGGATATCCTCCCTGCATATAAGGCTGTCCAGGAATAAAATGAGGAACGCCCATATTATATTGAGGCATATTTCCTTGGTGCATAGGTTGCGATTGCATTCCTTGGAATACGTAGCCACGAGGAATAACCTGAGGTGCAACCATTTGAGGGTGATAATGCTGCTGCCCGGGTCCTCTTCCCGCCATTGCTGGCATATTGCCGCCATTGTAGTAACCACTAGGTCCACCAGGATATGCCATTGCTGGCATACCCTGCTGTTTCGGCTGTTGTGCAGCAGCCTGTGCAGGTTGTTCGCTTGAACCTTCATCGCCCTTCTCTCCTTCGTGGAGTGTTGGGGTAGTTGAAGCGGAGTTTTCGTTGCTGGCTTCACCCCCTTCTACAGGAGTAGAAGGAATTTCTGTGGAATCAACATTGTGCATAGCTGCATCTTCACCCCCGTTCGGTCCCACTACTTGTCCTTGAGGAGGTGGCGCACCTGCCCGTTGCATCATTCCGTATGGTCCGGGTCCGCCTTGGGGGTATTGCATTTGAGGAGGGTATCCTCCAGGATACATCATCGGTCCCGGAACTCCAGCAGGATGGTATTGCATGTATTGCTGCTGCATCATTACCATTTGTGGATCAATGTGTGTTGGCTGAGGGGCAGGGGCACTGAAGTTGGGGGTAAATGTTTTCGCAGATGGATTAAATGAAAATGACTTGGCTTTGGCGCTGAGTTTAGACTTGGGCTTTTCGGGTTTCTCATCGGTCTCGGCTTCCTTAGATTCGACCTTTGGCTCAACTGCTTTTTCAGCAGGTTCCTCTTCTTTTTTGGCGGCGGGCACTGGCTTCGTCTCAACTTCGGGTTCCTTCTTTTCTTCGGGTTTCTCTTCAGCGGTGGTTTCTTTTGTAGTAATTTGTTCCTTTGTCTCTTGCGGTGCAGCTCCTTTCTTATCAGATTTAGCAACCATTGCAGCCCAATTCATCGTTTTGGCAGGTGCAGATGCAGCTGGAGCTGCTGGAGCCTTTGCTGGAGCAGGACTAGTAGCCTCTTCATCTCTTTTCTTCATCTCTTCCTCGGCCGTCCTAGGTTTCAATACCAACTTAGTCCTCTCCTTGGTGTCCTTCTTGTCTCCCGTCACCAAGACGCCAGAGTATAGATCTTCTTCATCGAAATCTCCCTCAATAGCCTGTCCCCTTTCCTCTGCCACGTGCATATTAGAAGATGCTTTCCCTTCAATCTCTCTTGCCATCCTTTCTGCTTCATACTGCTTCGTCTTGTCTACAGTAGTTTTGTCCAAGCTGGTAGTATAAAGATTTTCGTCGAAGGATGCCTTAACTCCAAACTGTGTCTCATTTGCATGGAACTGATCCCACTCTCCAATTCCGCCACTAAGGTCATTGTTCTTAGTTCCAAACATACCCGCACGTCCATTGCTAGGTTTTTCGGTTGTCCAAGCATTGCCGGCCACAACTAGATCATCCTTCACGTTGCCGCCACCAGCAGAGATATCCGTATCAGTTTGGAAAGAATCTCCTCCGTGCCTGCTCTGCTCCAAGCGTAAAGATTTGATGTGGACATTGGATACCTTATCAGCACCGACGATGAGAGTACCTCCCTTGATGTCAACATCTCCCTTGACGACTTTGGCGGATTTAATGACGTACTTGTTGAGATGTTCAGCAGATAAGGACTCGAAAGGAGTAAAGGTGTGCATAATGCCTTCGATGACAGCTCCGCTTTTTAGCGTGATACTGATGGTTTGACCAACAAGGTTGAGCATGAGATGAAGAAAGCGTTCGCGCATGATAATGTCAACGGGTTTCTTTGTTGCTGGTACGAGTCCAGGTGGAGCGGCGAGAGGCTTGTTCCACGCGTTGCGGGTTGCTGGTTTGCTCATGGTTTCGAAAGTAAGGCTGTGGTGATGATATGTTGCACTCGGATGGTGTGCGGTTATGGGTACTTTGATAGATAAACAGGTCGTGCTCTGTTCAACAATGGTCTACTGATGAATATTGAGAGGTTGTTGATGGTTTCGATTGGAAATGATTGGATTGGCCATTGGCTTTATGTATACTATCTCGTTATCAAATTTAAATAGCCTCAAATGACAGATTCAACTGCACTTTGTTTTCAGTTTGTCTCATTACCTATTTCTCACAATTTCAAAAGTCGTGACAATGACAACTGACGAAGTGCCTAAAATTTCGATTGATGAGTTTCAAGTTTAGAGAGATAGGAAAAAGCAAGGTATATATTTTTAATTTCTATGTTCAATGTGAATGTTGGTGAAATAATGCAATACCAGCTTAAAAACTGTCGCTGGACGAACTATTGCTGCTGCTACTGCTGCTGCTTATTGAACTACCGCTTGAACTGCTACTTGAACTGCTGCTTGAACTGCTACTGCTGCTAAAGAATATCATTTTATTCGGAAATGGTAGATCCGATCCAACTTCAAGAAAGGATATGTCCGCTTTTATTGACAAACCCAGTCCAAAGAATCGGGGTCGTTTCTTTAAACATAATATGATGGTGTTGTAGTAGAACTTATCCCTTGAGTTATCATCACTGTTGTTCTCATTAGAACTGTTGGTGCATCGAGGTTGTTTCTTGAACTCGTCAGCCGGAATTATCAACACTTTTGTCAAAGCTGTTGTTGGAGCTGCTGTTGCTCGCGCTATTATCAGATGTGCTAGAGATGCTGTTGTTCACACTATCTTCAGAACCGCTGTTGTAATACGTAATAAAATGAGAGAAGCGCCCCTTTTAGAGAACAAGAATTGTTGGATTTCAACCTTTGATGGATTAAGAAAGTTGGAGACAGGTGTAACAAAATCCGGAGTGAACGCTTCGCAGTACAGCAAAGGTTATTTCTCTCGATCAAAGCAGCAGTATTATTATTTAGTACATTGTTCAGGCATCTACAAATTGGAAAATGGGTACAGTACAGTACTGTAGATGATTTTTTACTAGATTTTTGCATGTTTATAATTCCTCCTCCTCGATACCAAAGTCCTCGTCATCGACGTCGTCGTCCGAGTCGACTTCTTCTTCCAGGTCATCATCGTCATCCTCAAATTCTACGTCGTCATCATCATCGTCTACTGGAGGCTTTACCACAGGCTCTTCATCTTCATCTTCGTCCTCGTAGTATTCGTATTCAGCGTCAAGTGCTTCCTCCTCCACTTCCACTTCCATTTCTGCTTGGGCTTCCTCCAAATCCATCTTTTGGATCATTGCTTCCCTCGCATCTTCAGCATCTATTTCAGCTTCGATCATTTTCTTGTATTCTGGGTCTTCATCTATAGCTTGGCACTCAGGATCGTTCTTAATTTTTTCAACAAGTGTTGCCATGGTATCATCAGGTGTGACCTCAAATCCTGCAGAGACTGCTTCTTCCTTCAGTTGCTCTTCTTCCCACAATAAAATTGCTGTCTCCGCCCGTTTGTCGAAGTCTTTCTCTGTGATTTCCCCATCATGGAATGACTCAACGAGACGCATCATTTCGAGCCCGGCGCTCATTCCGTATCGATCTTCGTGCTCTGATGATAATTGGCCAAATCCATTAAACCACAGCCATTCCGCTGGTTTCCAGCCTGGCCTCTCGCTCTCCTTTCCAGAGTCGGTTATATCACCTCGCTCCCAGAATTCCGCAACTTCATTATAATCATAATAGCTGCCGGTCTTCTCTTCGTCCCCATTCGCACCTACAGATATTAATCGTTCAATTGTGCCCACTGAAGGTTCGTTCATTTGGTAGAATGGATGACCCATACCCTCCACAAACGTATCTTCCCAGGATTCAGGACCTTCTTCAGGATTCAATGGTAGGGCAAGTTCAGGGAACCATACAAACTCTACTCTTCTCAGTAATTGCACCTTTTCTGGATGGTATGCTTCGAAAAAGTTTTGCAATTCTCTGATCCTTTTCACTGCCTTTCCAAGCTCAAACCCAGCAAACGCAAGTGGCCATGGCTTATCTCCCGGCATAACGTAATCCTCATATACAAATAAGTCACCACGTACTAGGAAATATCCAAACATTGCACACATGGTCTTCTCGAAAGGAACATCAAGGAATCTTTTTTCATTACCCCAGTCAAATTTAATCTTATCCAACTGCTTCTTCCTGTCGGGCAAATGTTTTACTTCGAGGCTTCCATCGCGGATACGTGAAGTGATACCTCCAAGCTTCATACCTGCGAGATGCTCTGGCCACTTGGCTCCATTGTCTGATTTCTCTTCTAATCCACCCTGCATTTCAAGCTCCATGCGCTCGATTTCAGCTGCGATAAGTGCGTCGCTATCTTCTCCCATCTTTTCTGCCTTCGCGATTGCAGCGGCTGCATCTGCCGATGCGTCAATGTCAAACTCACCACCAAAGGAAGGTTCAGGAACAACGAAGTCTTTGTCTAGGCCGTCAAAAGATCCAAAGGCCGTTTTGTAAAATGTAAGTGCCTCAACAACATCCTCGAAAACAAAATCTTCTCCGAAGTCATCGTTGAACCACGGAATCTCCTTCTTGATAGTACCCTTGGTAACACGCTTTCCTTGGCTGTGGTCGAAGCATGTGGGTTAGAGAGTGTTCGATAATGGTATGGACAGGAGACATGGTTATTTTTCACCGCTTTACTTACCCAAGAGATTCAATCACACCAACATCAATTGCTCTCTGTGCAGCCTCCATCAAAGTCGTATTCAAGTTCTTGGGAGGAAGATATTCCTCTTCTGCAGCTTGTTGCTTCAATTGAACTTTTGGATCAGTCTCCTCATCCTCGAAACCCCAAGTGGGAGCATCGACCTGATCTCCTCCCTGAAAGATTTCATCAAAGGCTGAAGATAACCCTGATGCTTCTGCGGATTGTGAAGGTTCTGCTTCTTCACTGTCATCGTACTCTTCGCCCTCGTCATCCCCATCATCTAACAAACCAGGTGGTGCAAGTCCAGCGAGTGCCTCGTTCTCGGCTTTCTTTTTGCGACCCCTCTTTTTCCCTGCCGCAGGCAATTCCCATTCAAAACCAAGTTCGTCAAGTTGTTCCCTTCTCTCAGGATTGGACTTGACAAAGGTACCCTGACTACGGATAGCGTTAACACGAGCACCAAGCCTGAGTCCCCAAAATTCTTCATCCCAATCATCAGATGTTTCGGGTACGACAAATGGCTGTGGCACGAGAAGGTCGTCATTCAATTCCTTGTAACGTATAAGAGCAGCGTAGACGTTGGTAAAGCGAGCGTCGTTTGCTGCGATTTTGCCATCAAACTCAAAGCCGATCTCGCTTAATTTCGTAGTTGCTTCAGGGTTGGCCTTGAGATAAGCCTTGGATCGTACTGTTGGGATTTTCTTCCCTAGTGGCATACCACGGGTAGCCTCTGGCCAAGGTTCGTAGTTTGGCACAATGAAGTTGGAGGGAACGACAAGATTTCCCTCAGGTTGAATCTCAGTACGATAAGTGACAAGTGCATCATAGATTTGATCAAAGCTCACGTCCATATTTTTGTCTGGTGATGGAGCTCGAAGTCTCCATAGAAAACCCATATCGTCTAGGTTTTTACGTCTTTCGTCATCTCCTTCTACGTACTTTCCGGTTGATCGAATACCAGCAACCCGCTGGCCAAGCTTGAGACCCCATCCAGATTCTAAAGATGTCAAGAGTGTTCGGTGAGAATGAGAATAAACCATCCATTAATAATATTAATTGATATGCCAGTTCTACATATCTTCTTCTTAACTTACCTGGCCAAGGGGGCATGGAAGGAACAACAAAACGAGAGGGCACCTTAAGATCCCCATATGCAGCCTTGTACATTTGAAAGGCTGCCAATAACGCATTCCATTCTTCGTCATCAGATTTGGATGCATTATTTGTTGGTTGCACCTCCTTCTTAGTTGCAAATAGCGTTGCAGAAAAAGTCTTTCTTTGATTTGTTATAAACGCAGGAGTCTTCACAACAGGGTTTTGTGTTGATATAATTCTTTGGTAGGTAGAATGTCGAGTGGCCGAGAAAGCATCAACCGAGGTAGTAGAGTATGCAATTGCTGCAATTATAAAGACTGATTGACAAGCATTCATCATTCTAGCTTTGGACTTTGACTCTGAGGAAGAAGCGTGTTCCTTGGTATCGTCGTCAGGGCATGCTTTGGAAGTGATTGGTTGTGATACCATTTTGAATTCTGATGGTTTCTCGAAAGATGGGGCACTAACTAGATCTCCTTTTTTCTATGAAATGCAATTGTAGCAGGTAGATGATGTGCAAGTCACAGTTAGGCAATGGAGAATGAAAGAGGTATCTAGCAGTTCTTGTAATCCCTATCTAGTCCAAAATACATGTAACTAGTGCAAATAGCGGTACGTAGTTCTAGCTTCAATCTCTTCTTGATGGGTGGCGGCAGATGCTTCGGGTCGGCGGTTGGTGGGCTCTCAGCCTGTGACTTTTGGCGTCAGTAATCGTCAGAAATGTAGCCTCAAACTCTGTGTGGATGTGCGGCGGTGGGGGTAAAAATATCCCCCCAACAACTAACGTCAGAGGGCAATTCTAATAATAAATCAACGGTTGGAGAACGGCTACTATTCAGAAGTGATGAGTGGTGGTGCCCTCCTTCTCTGACCTCCGATCCTCCGATCAGCGAGCGATGTACTATCTTGGTAGTTTTTAGACGATACCATCGTACGCTACTACTGTATTGTGAAAGAAGTTGGGCTACGCAGAAGCTCCAATTCTAAATAATGAAATTTTTTACGACGTCATTGGCATTCATCTGCTCGCTTGCTGCGCTATCTTTTTCTTCTGTCGAAGGAAGCAGTAGTGCAGTATCGTTGTCTCCAGTAATTCAGCCGCCACCGGCCATTGAACCGATTGCGACCCAAAGCAAAGGCAATCCCGTCGGTCAACTTGCAGGCTATTTGAAAGACTCTGTTGTAAGAATGAAGGATGGTTCAGTGCAGCTTTATAGTAATCATAAACGATGCAATGATATCAGAACAAAACAGAGATCATACTTGTCCCTCGCTGCTGCAACTTTACCAGAAAATGAACAAAAGGCTGCAATGAAGTACAATGTCAGCTCTGGAGGAATTTCATACGAGGAATATAATTTCTTGGGAAAGGGGAAAGAGGATAGGGGAAAGCTAGCAAATATTATGTTTATGATGGTCTTTTCTCCCAATTTCGTTCCTTATGCATTCATGTTCTTCCCAGAAATGTTACCTTCACCATTTGCCAAGCCCATGAAGAATATGGGGCTGCCGCATACTAAATGGCATGAAATCTCAAGGGAGAGAACTCATGCTGTTGTCCAGACTCTACTAGATTTGGAAAAGGCTGCAAGGATTGCTCCCATGATTTCCAATATTAACCCGTTTGGGAAGGGAAAAACGAGAAGAATGATGGAACAAATGGATAGATTGGGGCATGACATTGGTGGACTACTTCTTGCTAATGATGCTACTGGCGCTCGAGGAGCAGAATTGGCGCTCAAGGTACTCAAGGATGAGATTTATACAATTGAAAAGCCAAAAAAGAATCACGCAAATCTTGTTTCCTTTCCAAATGCTGTGGTGAACGGCCTTGGTAGGGCACTTGAGGCGCCCTCTTTCAATACTTTGATTCCCACATTTATTGTGAGAGGAAAGGTTTTGAACGCTCTGAAAAAGATTGAGACTGCTGATCAATTCCTTGTTGCTCAAAATATTGATTTGAATAGTTTGAGCCCAGACCTCTTGCAAGAAGCGTGCAGTGATCGTTTAATTGGTGGTCTAGGGCCCTCAGAGGATGAAATGGTAGAGAGATTGGAATCATGGCTTGATACTACTGTCAGGGAGCCAGAAAAGATTGTGAAGAAGACTGGAGCCCA
>Ga0115005_10005155_pt1 | contig 10351 bp, 9 predicted proteins | sample ArcOceMetagenome_FD_87163 | JGI IMG/M metagenome (GOLD analysis project Ga0115005, IMG submission 87163) | Marine eukaryotic phytoplankton communities from Arctic Ocean - Arctic Ocean - Greenland ARC118M Metagenome | ecosystem: Environmental > Aquatic > Marine > Oceanic | place: Arctic Ocean...
AAAATTTCCTTGCTACTTGGTAATACTGACTATGATTTTGAATACGTTTGGCAACGGCTAGTTTTTTAATTATCTTTTTGTTTTGTGGCTTTTGTTCAAGCTGATTCCGTAATAAATTTACACTCTGTTGTGCCGCTTTTGGTTCAACAATACGCGTGCTGCCAAACACCACAATAGTGTGTTCAATACCATGTTTATTTAATAACACTTGTGGTTTCAGATAATCTAACTGCAACCTAATACCTCTGGCATTAGGCCCTTTTAAAAAATCAATATCTTCAATAGCAGGAACATAAGAACGGTTGGTCATTATCTCTTCTAGCTTATTTGCAATGGCAGGATCTTCACTGACTGGTTTAGGCTTTTGCCATGGCAACTCTTCTTTACGTGTTAAGGGGTGAGGGGGCTTGGGAATAGATAACAGGAATTTTTTTCTGGGCATCTGAACGTGCACTGCATAAAGAAAGAATCCAATCATAATAGTCGTTTGATAAGGATTAATTCTATCCTTAAACTGGCAAATAATCGATCTGCATCAATAAATGTTAATACTAATACTCATACAATTTATCTTAATTCAATTCTTTAAGGCTTAAACTAATGGCAACTATTCGTAGGATCATCCTAGATGTGTTGAAGCCTCATCATCCTAACGCTTATGAATTCGCCATGGTGTTGGCAGACTTAGGTAGCGAATATGTCGTTCATTTATCTGTAATTGAAGTGGATGAAAATACTGAAAGTGTGCAACTAGAGTTGAAGGCACCCAGTATAGACTTTGAATTGGTACAAGCGGCGATAATTGAGATGGGCGCTTCTTTACACAGCATTGATGAAGTTGATGCATCTAGCCAGTTAAATCTTAATCAGCAAGATTAATTGACGTCTTACATGGACATAAAAGGTCTCGTGGCATTAACACATTCACAGAGCATTATTAGACGATATTTTATCGTCAATGGATTTGATGGTGCATTAACAATGTTAGGTCTCATTTTAGGGTTTTTATTCAGCACTCCAACCGAAATTAATAATATTATAAACGTTTGTATGGGCGCATCAATCGCCCTATGTGTCAGTGGTATCAGCAGTGCATATGTGAGCGAAAGTGCTGAACGAAGATACGTTTTAACACAGCTTGAAAATGCAATGATAACCGATTTAAGCCAAAGCTCTCACGCTCATGCAGCTCGTATTGTTCCCATTATCATTGCGTTAGTTAATGGTCTCGCTCCATTATTAACTTCGCTGCTTATCCTGCTGCCATTATGGCTTTATAAAAGTGGGGTGGTATTGCCAATACCTCCTCTTATTATTGCTGTTTTTATCGCGATGACGGTTATCTTCTTGCTCGGTGTGTTTCTTAGTCGCATATCGGGCATATCTTGGTGGCGAAGCGGAATAAGAACATTATTGGTTGGCATATTAACCGCTGGACTTATTTTTGTCTTTGTGAGGTGAAAGCTTGAATAAAAATTACTACAACCTAGAAGTTAAAACAGTGTTAAGTGATCTTGAAACTTCAGCTAATGGTCTTACGTCCCAAAATGCGCAGCAGCGATTGCAACAAAACGGGCCTAACGTCATTCCTTCCAAGAAAACGCGATCAATTTGGCAATTGTTTTTTAAGCAGTTTGCTGATTTTATGATTATGGTGTTGATAGTTGCCGCACTGATATCGGGTCTAATTGGCGAATTAATAGATAGTGCCGCGATATGTATCATTCTGTTGCTCAATGCGGTTGTAGGCACTATTCAAGAGTTCAGAGCCCAACGATCCCTTAAGGCTTTGCAAAAAATGGCATCCCCATCTGCAAGTGTATTGCGTGACGGTCAAACGGTTACCTTGCCAGAAGAAAAACTGGTTGTTGGTGACATTGTATTGTTAGAGACAGGTAATATTACCCCTGCGGATATGCGTTTGATAATGGTGGAAGAATTACAGGTTAATGAATCATCAATCACCGGTGAATCGCAGTCTATATTCAAACAGGAGACAATACTAAAGGACAACAACCTTTTTACGGGTGATCAAACAAACAGTGTTTTTAAGGGCAGTTTGATTACTAAAGGACGAGCATCAGGAGTGGTTTTTGCAATTGGTTTGAACACAGAAATTGGCCAAGTTGCCAAATTATTACAGCAAGAAGATGATATCAAAACTCCTTTGCAGATAAGGTTGATGAAGTTTGGCCGTTACCTTGCGACTGTTATTTTATGTATCTGTTCAATATTGTTGTTGTTAGGACTCATGCAAGGGCAACCATTACTGTTAATGTTTTTGACTTCTGTCAGTTTAGCTGTTGCCGCGATACCTGAAGCGCTACCCGCGGTTATCACTATTTCTCTTGCACTTGGTGCTCGTAAATTACTTAAGCAACAAGCTTTAGTTCGTAATCTTCCGGCGGTCGAGACATTGGGGGCAGTTACCTTCATATGCACCGACAAGACCGGCACGTTAACGCAGAATAAAATGACCGTTGAACGGGTGTTTGAAGGCCATCAACAGACTAGTCATTTTGCAAAAGATTACACTGGGCTTGGGGATACTTTCGGAGAAGCGCTTGCGATTAGTAATGATGTGATGCAAAAAGACGGTACACCCTTTGGTGAGCCCACAGAAATGGCTTTGTTTGAATATGCAAAATACAGTGGTTTTGACAAGGATAAACTAATACAACAGATGCCCCGTCAAGCTGCTATCGCCTTTGACAGTCAACGAAAAATGATGACAACAATTCATCGTAATTCGTCAGGTTTTGTAGCTTATGTCAAAGGAGCAACAGAAAACGTGCTCGATAGTTGTTTAAAGGCCCAACAAGACACTGAGCAAATAGACCTGAACAAATCCCAAATTTTAGCCAAGGCTGAGCAGTTAGCCAATGACGGTTATCGTGTATTGGCGTTGGCTTGGCGTCACTTCGAGTCAATGCCCGAAAACATAGACGCCGACATTATTGAGAAAAACCTGACTTTTTTAGGTTTAGTGGCGCTAACCGACCCACTTAGAAGCGAAGTGCCTAAAGCAATGGCAGATTGTATTTCTGCTGGCATCACCCCCGTTATTATCACTGGGGATCATCGAGGAACAGCACTAGCAATCGCTAAACGTTTACATATCGCTCAAGGCGAGCTCAAAATGTTAGATGGCAAAGAACTCGACCTCATATCTGATCAGGAATTAGTCAATAACGTCAGTTCGATACAACTATTTTCCAGAGTATCGCCCATTCAAAAATTAAAAATTGTTAAGGCACTGCAAGATAACAACCAATTTGTTGCCATGACAGGAGATGGGGTAAATGATGCACCGGCGTTACAGCGCGCTAATATTGGTGTTGCCATGGGAAAAACAGGGACTGACGTCGCCAGAGGTGCTGCCGATATGGTGTTATTAGATGACGATTTTTCAACTATAATCCGCTCAGTAAAAGCTGGCCGCAGAATATTTGATAACATTAGAAAATTTATCAAAGACACCATGAGTTCAAATTCAGGGGAAATTTGGACACTTTTCCTTGCACCATTATTTGGCCTTCCAATCCCTCTATTGCCTATTCATATTTTGTGGATAAATCTTGTTACTGATGGCTTGCCAGGATTAGCCTTTAGTGCCGAGCCCGCAGAACAGGATGTAATGAAACGTCCTCCACGGCACCCTAATGAAAGTTTATTTGCTCACGGCATGTGGCAGCATATTTTATGGGTAGGGTTAGCAGTAGGGGGGCTTTGTATTGCAATGTTAGCCTGGACAATAGAACGTAAAGTAGGCTATTGGCAAACATCTGTTTTCACTGTTTTGGTGTTTTCTCAACTGTTTCATTCGTTGGTTGTGCGCAGTGACAAAGACTCTATTTTTACACTAGGTGTATTCAGTAATAAGCCCATGTTAGTTGCCCTTGGGATCACGTTTTTGTTACAGCTGATGGTTATATATACTCCCGCTTTTAATCGTGTTTTGCATACCCAGCCCTTACCTTTATCTGAACTATTCATATGTATCGCTGTTTCTTCTATTATTTTTTGGGCTGTAGAAGGTGAGAAATACTTAATTCGGAAAGGAATTTTATACCAAAAGTAGATATAGATATGCACATACTTCAAATTTTAGACTCATCAAAATCTATTCTTTTTATTTGACCCATATCAATAATGAGTTCCCAAAACCTCCTACTATAATTCCTTGTTTCATAAATGGAAGACCTCAATGAATGTTGGAGAAATATGTTTAAAAAATATTGTATATGTTTTGAAACAAGACTCAGTGTTAGATGTCGCTAGGATCATGCGGGAACAAAAGGTTGGCTCAGTCGTGGTAGTTGATAAGATAAACGGTGAAACTAGGCCTCAAGGCTTAATTACCGATCATGATTTGGTGCACGAAGTCCTTGCTGCAAATATAGCCCCTTCTGTATTATCAGCTGAAGATATTCTGACCAGTGAAATGTACTGCGTGACTGAAACACAAGATATTAGGAATGCGCTTAAATACCTACGTTATTACGGTGTAAGAAGTGCTCCGGTTGTGAACGTAAACGGCGTGCTTGTTGGTTTATTTAGTATTGAAGATGCATTGGCTAAACTGTCTGAAGAGTTTAGTGAACGAATGAAATTTCTCAGTGACGAGCTGATTAATGTAAAGCAAAACATAGCAAAAAATAATACAGCCATCACAAATTGAGTCTAATAATGTTAATATATTGTTTTGTTTATTCAATATATCTACAGTTTTAACACCAATATTAATCTTAATGTTTATTGTCATCAACGAGTAAATATAAACATTCAATGTCATTCAAAATAATCTTTTCATCTCGATGCGAATCATTTTTATACGCCAAACTCTGTGGCAACCTCAGAAAATACCTGTTCAACATTATCTTCAAGCGACAATTCGAGAGGCCAAAATTTAGCTAGGTAATCTGCTGCACTAACACTTTCATTTACCAATTCACCTTACTCTGTAGATTTTGTTATGAGTAAAAGACGCTTTTCAACTTCCAGTACCTGTCTAGTTGTGGCAAGCACCGTGTCTGGATTAAGGCTAATAGAGTCAATTCCAATCTGCACCAAATACTCGGCTATTTCTGGATAGTCTGAAGGAGCTTGTCCGCAAATACCGGTATAAATGCCATTACGCTTACCTCCCTCTACTGCTAGCCGGATCATCTCTTTTACCCCAGGATCACGCTCATCGAAATCAAAGGCAACAATTTGTGAATCTCGATCAACACCTAAGGTTAGTTGGGTTAGGTCATTAGAACCGATAGATACCCCGTCGAAAATTTTAGCAAATGCATCTATTTGAATGACATTATTGGGTATTTCGCACATCACATATACTTGCAAGTTATTGTCGCCACGCTTGAGGCCGTTTCTAGCCATAGATTCTAGTACTTTTTCACCTTCTTGAACCCGACGACAAAAAGGGATCATCAATATTACATTGGTCATGCCCATCTCATCGCGCACTCGCTTCATCGCTTGGCATTCCAGCGCAAAGCCCTCAGCATAATCTGGATGAGCATAACGCGCGGCACCACGAAACCCAATCATCGGATTGTCTTCTTGGGGTTCAAAAAACTTTCCGCCTAACAAAGTCGCGTATTCGTTACTTTTGAAGTCACTCATGCGCACTACACAGGGTTTTGGATATACCGCTGCTGCTATGGTAGCGACACCTTCAGAAAGGGTTTTGATAAAAAAATCCTGAGGGTCTTTATAGGCTGTACAAATCGAATTAATGTGTTCCCGAGTTGCAATATCAACTTTTTCTGGGTGTTTAAATGCCATCGGATGCACTTTGATGTATTCATTAATAATAAATTCCATTCGTGCCAATCCAATGCCATCAACCGGTAAAGAGGCTAGACTAAAGGCTTGATCCGGATTGCCCAAATTCATCATAATGTGCGTTTTGGGCTTTGACAGTTGACTGAGATCGGTCTGTTCAATCTCAAATTTTAGAATACCATCAAATATATTACCAAATTCACCATCAGCACAACTAACGGTAACAGCTTGCTTATTGCATAGTTTTTCAGTGGCATTATTAGTTCCTACAATCGCGGGGATACCCAATTCGCGCGCCACAATGGCGGCATGACAAGTGCGACCACCACGGTTAGTCACTATCGCTGCGGCAATTTTCATGACAGGTTCCCAGTCTGGTGTGGTGGTATCGGCAACCAGTACCTCTCCGGGCTTAAAATCACTCAAAAGATTAACATCGTTGATCACCCTCACTTTTCCAGCACCTATTCGAGTACCAACAGCCTGACCTTTTGCAAGGATGTTAGACCTATTATTGAGGTGGTATATTTCAAGAGTTGTACCGTTTTTTTGTGAGGATACTGTCTCAGGGCGAGCCTGCACAATATAGAGTTTACCGTCGATACCATCTTTAGCCCACTCCATATCCATAGGTTTGTAAAATCCAGCTTTTTGCGAATAATGCTCTTCAATTTTAATGGCGTAGTCGGCCAACACCATGACATCGTCGTCGGTGATACAATAATGTTCTCTTTCATCATTACTGGTTTCTATATTTTCGGTATATTCCACAGAAATATTATTAATGTTGAGTCTATCTGCAAAAATCATCTTTAATTTTTTTTGACCCAACCTTCGTCTCAATACAGAACGGTAACCTTCATTAAACGTGGGTTTGTGAACATAGAAACTATCAGGTTCTATAGTGCCTTGAACGATGTTTTCGCCTAAACCCAAAGCGGCATTAATAAAAATAACATCTTTGAAGGCAGTCTCTGTATCTAGTGAAAACATGACGCCACTGGTTCCTATATCACTGCGAACCATCTTCATCACCACAACAGAGAGATATACGTTGTAGAAGTCAAAATTATTATCATACTTGTAGTGAATCGAACGGTCGGTAAAATTTGACGCTAAGCAGCGTTGATAAGCATCAAGCAATGCCTCGCCTCCACTGATATTAAGATAACTATCGTTTTGTCCAGCGAAAGAGGCTTCAGGAGAGTCTTCGGCAGTCGCCGAGGAACGCACCGCCAATGAAATTTCTTTTCCATATTCTTGTTTAAGTTGATTATAACCTCTCAAAATTGATGCCTTAAGGTCATCAGGTAGTTTGCAATTTAATACAATTTCGCGGGCTTTTTTACCACATAGCTGTAACGCCTTGATATTGTCGGGGTCGAGTTCATCAAGCACAGCATGTAATAGTGGCCACACGTTATTGTACTCAAGTACATAGTTATAAGCCTGCGCTGTGATGGCAAAACCATTGGGCACCCGCACACCCTCATCAGTTAGGTTTTGGTACATCTCACCTAACGAAGCGTTCTTTCCGCCGACTGAAGAAACATCGTCAATATTAAGTTCCTTGAACCAGCGAATATAACTTGTTGAATCTGTCATAAAATGTCCTTTTTTATCTACATTAGTTTTTTGGCTTAAGAAGCCTAAAGTTGAGTTAATCCATTAAATGACTTAATTTTCTTTCGTTAATCTGAATATTTCATTGGTTTTTATCTACATTAAGCCAGTATTTTTATTTACAATTACCCTCAGGAACTGTCGGGGTGAAAGTATTGATATGTTTCACAAAATTTCGATTCTCTTAGTATTGTCAACAAGGAATATTTGAAAAATATTTTCAGTATCGAAAAAATTGAAAAAATCTTATTAGGGTTCCAGTTAGGATACAGATACAAATAATATCCTTATAAATCAATATTAATATTTAATGCGAGGGGCGCTATTAATTAGTGTTTCTTATTATATTGATGCATCGAACAAAACATAATTGTCACATAGAGTAATGAAGTTACTTTGATGACAATCAAATTTATTATCTACATGACAACTTTTATCAATATTTCATTTTTTATATTATTTTGTGACAATAAAGTTGTTGTTATTTTCAGTAATCCCGATGGTAATGTGTGGATATCCTTTGTACTTTCATTCCTAATCATTTGATATATTTAGCGAAGACACAGTTATGAAAATGTTCGTAATGACAAACTGATTGGGTAGTGATCAGAAGAGTGAATATCATTATGCACTAGCGACTCTACTATCTCTAAACCCCGACAGTAGACATGGTCAAGATGCTGAAATAAATGATTTAGTCTTGTATTACGCATCATTTCTACTTCCTCCAACGAAAACGCCACTGTAAGTTTACTAAAATATTTCAATCTTTTTCTATTCCATGTATTAAAATCGCCTGCCAATAATATAGGTCCATCATGATGTTCAAGTATTTGGAATACTTGGTCTAGGTGCTGTTTGAATTTGTCAAAAGAAACAAAGTTGATAATGTGAGAATTTACAACAAGTAATGACTGTCCAAATGTATTTAATGGATATTCCGTTGCCAGCATCATTTTTTTTGTTTTTGAAATGGGTTCACTATGTTTTGAAGCAAAAAAACAATGTTTTTTTGCCGCAACAGTTGATCCGGTTTTTACGCCAGTTTCAATATTGGTTTTTACGTTTCTAAAGCTGCACGCCATGATCCACTGATGTTTTAATGACTTTTTAAAATAAAGGTCAAAGGGTGAATTCAAAATAGCTTCTTGTAATAGTATCAAGTCTTTGTCATGCACCAGCTTGATAAAGTCGTCCCGCCACCCGAGCTTCCTGCATTTATACACATTCCACAGTAATATTTTGATGTCTGGTCCCAACATCATCTTCGACGAAAGGCCCATGATTTTTAGAGATTCAACTTTGCTATACCTATTCTTCATCATGAAAAAATTGGCCTTTAATCAAAAGTATAAACGCTAGCTGTATTGACCTATCCATAACATTATAGGTAGGGTGAAAATAATCGAAATAAGTTGTTGCGAAGTTTTTTGTAGATGGGGAGATTATTAACTTCGACCTGATAGACGGGATCAGTATTTTGTTTTTTTAAAGTAAATAATTCTGTTAGCTTCGAATTCAAATCTGCATCAAAACATTCCAGATTGATTTCAAAATTTAATTCGAGACTTCTAGCATCCCAGTTGCTGGAACCTATAAATGACCAGATGTCATCAATAATGACAATTTTACTGTGGTCAAAAGGCCTTTTATTTTTGTATATCTGTATACCGTGCTCTATTATTCTCGAGAAATTTGCTTCCATTACCCAGTCCACAAAAGGTATGTCACTGTATTCAGGCACAATAATTTCAATTGATACGCCACGCAAAGCTGCTGCCTGAAGAGACGTCATGAGTGTTTGGTCTGGTATGAAATATGGTGTCATTATTTTTACGCTTTTTTGTGCACATATTAATGCGTTGATTAATGTCCAGCGAATTTTGTTGTGATCTTCATCCGGCCCATCTTGAATAACTCGGGCTACGACGGATTGTTCGTCTGTCTGCTTCTGATTATTGGGATCGTATTGGGGAAATTGAATTAACTCACCTGTAGCAAAAAACCAATCCTCTATAAATACCTGACTAATTTGGTCTATGACTTGCCCTGTCACTTTAAACTGAACATCATCAATGGGCTTTACAGCGGTTTTAATCACATTATTCTGGCTTATATTCATTCCGCCTATATAAGCTACCTCACCATCTACGCATAGTATTTTCCTATGATTTCTTAGGTTGATAGAGCGAATGCTAGTAATAGAAATGGATGGTATAAAGCGAGCTGTTTTCACCTTTAGCTTTTTCAAAGCTCGGTTTGTTTTGTGCCAGTTATAACTAATGCCTATCCTGTCCAATAAAACATTAACCTTTACACCTCGTTGCTGTGCTGCAGCTAAAGCATCAATAAATTGGCGTCCAAGTGGATCATAATCAAATATATAACTAGATAAAACAATATGACGCTTAGCGCAATAAATGGATTGAATCATTGCCGGATAGGCAAAGTCGCCATTTATGAGCGGTTCAACTCTGTTGTCAGCAACGTAATTAACTGGATGAATAGTATGTCCCGCGATGATTGCGGAATACCAGTTTTTAGGTAATTGATGAAACGTAATGAGTGACTTTTGGAGACGAAAGGCATTTTTAAACGTTTCTGGATGTTTTTTTTGTGCTAAACGTTTGATGCGATTTATCCCAAACAACCAATAAAACAAGCTTCCCACAACGGGCGAAAGTACTACAAGGCCAATCCACGCCAATGATGTACGTTCGTTTTCTTTGAAAAGAAGTACATGTAATGATGCTAGAAGAGATAAACTAATATGCAAAATAACGGTGAAGGATACCCAATGGATGAAGACCCATTTAACCCATTCTTCAAATATTTGCATAAAACCCAACTCCTAGATTCAACGTCGAAGTTAATGAATAATTCACGCTACTAAATCAATTGCGGAAACCAAAAGTGTTGACTGAATATTACAAAA
>Ga0115005_10005156_pt1 | contig 10351 bp, 9 predicted proteins | sample ArcOceMetagenome_FD_87163 | JGI IMG/M metagenome (GOLD analysis project Ga0115005, IMG submission 87163) | Marine eukaryotic phytoplankton communities from Arctic Ocean - Arctic Ocean - Greenland ARC118M Metagenome | ecosystem: Environmental > Aquatic > Marine > Oceanic | place: Arctic Ocean...
TCACTTTTAATGAGAACGGAACTCAAAACTTCAAGAAATATTGATATCACCCCAATTTACGTGAATACACATACGAATTCTTATCTTAGTGTATTACAAGGAAAAACTCGTGCGGGCGGTGGTGTAATGGGAACTTTTAATGAATTAAGCAATAATATTAAAAGTCAATTACGCATATTTTATACCACACAGGAAACGCCTCCTCATCCAATTGTAATGCATCAAAGAGTTGATAAAGCAACTCAACAAAGTATTGTTAAAGCATTATTAGAAATTGGTAAGGATATTGGCGGAAAAGTATTATTGTCAAAGATTCCTATTCAAAACTTGGTGGAAGCAAATCAAACGGAATATAAGATCTTAGAAGATTTAGGAATGGAAGATTTTTATGTCAAACCAGAATAATCTTTTTCTAAATCAAAAAAATTTAAACCTAAGTGGGTGAATATAAATACTTATAGCAAATGATGGCTTTTTGAATGCTTAAATTCGACACCTCACCTAATTTTTGATGATTTAAAATGGATTAAAGCTATCTTAATTACTCATAAGTAATTCTAACTACAACATAAAAAAGTGCTATCTATTATAAATTAAATATTTACCCCTTTTTTAGTACGACTATAGACTTGTCGTAGATATTGTAATAATCTAAAAGTACTAATGATACATTTATTCAATAGGCTATCATTTACGAGAAAATTAATTCTCATCAATATATTGGTGATTCTACCTGTTATTCTAATAGGTACGGTCGTCAGTATTTATTTGATTTCAGAGAATGAAAAACGGAGTTTACAAGACGAAATTCGTGCAATCAGCCAATTGACGACTGCGTATGCTACGCCTGACTTATTATTTAATGATAAAAAAGCATTATCCATAACTTTGGAAAATTTGAATACTTTTCCGAATATCATCTATGCCTGTATTTTAAATAATGATAATGAAATCATGGTAACTTATGGGAATAGTAATATTAAATTCATTCCTATTAAATCAAAATCAAAAGTTTTTTCAGATAAAGAGAATGGTAAGTTATTTAATTATCAATTGATTGAGTATAAGGGCGAAACGCTAGGTACACTGGTCGTCATTTCTAATACTTCAAGGCTGGACGAATTATTTAGAAATCTTTATATCAGTAGCTTCATTGGTGGTTCACTTTCTTTTTTGGTACTCTTATTCATGAGTGCAAAGTTACAAAGTTTTATTACGCAGCCGATTCTAAAATTGGTTGATATTATTGATAATGTGGTCAAAACGGAAAATTATAAAATTAGAATTGACGAAAATCCTTATAAAGATGAAATTGGAGTTTTGTACAAAGATTTTAATTTAATGATGGCAAATATCGAATCAACAACGGTCTCAAAAAATTACTTGGATAGCGTGGTCGATGCACTACCAGAAATGCTTTTAGTACTTGATGAAAATAATAAAATATTGAGTATCAATAAAGCCGTAACAGAAATAACGGGGTTTGAATCAATAAATTTAATCAACCAGTCACCAGGTAAAATTTTTGGAAATGACATTATTGACAAAATTTTGGATGGCTCAATAACAGAATCTAAACTACAAACGAATCAAAAAACATTTGATATTTCTATCTCTGCAACAGCATTTATTAATAAAGAAATATTGCAGCGAACTATTTTATCCGTTCGGAATATTACACAACAAAAAAAATCAGAAGAAGTCATTGCTGAATATTATGACGAATTGGAAAAGAAAAATAGAGAATTAGAAAAATTATCTTACATCACTTCACATGATTTAAAAGCACCGCTTCGTTCTATTGGTAGCTTGATTATGATGATGAAAGAAGATATTGCAGGTGAGGATATTACTCGAGAAGAAATTAATGACTACTTCGATTTAATGACTAAACGAACGAATCGAATGTATAGTTTGATTAATGGAATATTAGAGTATTCGAGAATCGGGAGAAGGAAAGATAATACTGAATTAGTCGACTTAGAACAATTATTAAACGAAGTTATTGAAACGGTTATTCCTAAGCATTTTGAAATAATTAAACAACCAGCTTTCCCTTCTATTCACTTCAATAAAATACAACTGTATCAAATTTTTCAAAATTTGATTAGTAATGCCGTAAAATACAATGATAAACCCATCGGTAAAATCGAATTATCATGGAAATATATTGATGATAAATATTATTTTGAAATTAAAGATAATGGTCCGGGAATCGCTCCAAAATATCATGTTAAAGTTTTTGAAGTTTTCCAAATGTTACAAGCAAGAGATAAGGTCGAAAGTACAGGAATTGGCTTGTCAATTGTCAAAAAAATTATTGAACAATCGAATGGTTCTATTGGTATCAATTCTGACTTCAAAGAAGGCGTTGCTTTCTATTTTGAGTTACCGAAAAAGTAGTTCTTGACAGTTCTATTAAAAAAACAAGCACAGATTCAAGCCCTTTTTTAAGAATCTTAAACCTTCAATAAAAGTTTAATAAATTACGCTAGAAATAATCTCATTTTCTATAAATATTTTCAAACAAAAAACGACACAACTTCCTAATTAAAACGTTTCTTTACGAATAATTTTCACAATATTTTCAAACAAAAAAATAGTGTTAATTTATTAATCAAGATGATAAATAATACCATTGAGCAGGTTCAAGTCCGTTACTTACAAATTGCTGATTATCAAGAGTTAAAGGAGTCAATGATTGATGCATACTCTAACTGGGCAGATTCACATTGGAAAGAAAATCAAGTTCAAAAATTATTAGATATTTTTCCTCAAGGGCAATTAGGAATTGAGGTAAATGGAAGAATTGTCGGTTGTGCGTTAGCGTTAATTATTGATTATGATGATTTCGATGATGAACATTCTTATCGAGAAATAACAGGAAATTACACCTTCAATACACACAACTCAGAAGGTGATATATTGTATGGAATTGAGGTTTTCATTCATCCAGATTATCGAGGCTTGCGTCTAGCTCGTCGGTTGTATGATGCTCGAAAGGAATTGTGTGAAAGATTAAATTTAAAATCAATCGTATTTGGTGGACGTATTCCGAATTATCATAAATTTTCAGATACATTATCACCAAAAGATTACATTCAAAAAGTCAAGCATAAAGAGATTTTTGATCCTGTTTTGACGTTTCAGATGTCTAATGATTTTCATGTAATGAAAGTGATTAAAAACTACCTAAATGATGATACAGAATCAGAAGGTTATGCCGTTTTGATGCAATGGAATAATATTTATCATACGAAAAAGAAACGGTGCTTTTCAATTCGGAAACCAGTCGTTCGCTTAGGTTTGGTTCAATGGCAAATGCGTCCTTATAAGACGTTAGATGATTTAATTGAGCAGGCAAAATATTTTGTAGATGCGGTTTCAGATTACAAAAGTGACTTTGTAATGTTTCCCGAATTTTTCAATGCTCCTCTGATGGCTGCTTATAATCATTTACCAGTTTCAAAAGCTATTCGTGAATTAGCAGAATATACCATTCAGATTAGAGATAAATTTTCCGAATTGGCAATTTCTTATAATATCAATATCATTACGGGTTCAATGCCTTTGATTCGAGAAGATGGACACCTATATAATGTGGGTTATTTATGTCGTCGAGATGGAAGTTTTGAAGCGTATGAAAAACTTCACGTTACACCTGACGAGGCTAAAGTTTACGGAATGATTGGCGGCAATAAAATTCAGACGTTTGATACCGATTGTGGAAAGATTGGTGTTTTAATTTGTTACGATGTGGAGTTTCCAGAATTAGGTCGTTTATTGGCAAATGAAGGTATGAATATTTTATTTGTTCCTTTCTTAACGGATACGCAAAACAGTTACTCTCGTGTGCGTCATTGTGCAAGAGCAAGAGCGATTGAAAACGAGTGTTATGTGGCGATTGCTGGCTGTGTCGGTAACTTACCGAAGGTTCATAATATGGATATTCAATTCGGTCAAGCAGCCGTATTTACACCTTGTGATTTTGCATTTCCGACAAATGGAATCAAGGCAGAAGCGACACCAAATACGGAAATGATTCTAATTGCAGATGTCGATATTGACTTATTAAAAGAGCTACATATTTACGGAAGTGTAAAAAATCTAAAGGATAGACGAAAAGATTTATACACTCTAAAATTGAACGATTAGAATAAATCATTATTTAGAAACTGACTGAAATCGCATATCGTCAACTTAAATAAGTCACCCTTACGTACTCATGGCTGCCTTGGTATTTCTCCTCAAGGAAAAGGATAAAAAGTAGCAATTTCTCAATTTAATTTATAGCGGAGACCACTTACACCGCAGGCGGCCGTTCCCTTCTTCTTAAGATGAAGGGAACGGAATGAGACAAAAATTACTAAAGTTGACGATATTTAACTTTAGGTCATCTCCTAAGTTTATTTGATTTTTTTCATAACTTCACTTTCCAAAACCGATAAGCTATGAAATCAACTATCCTTTTTTTATTCTGTTTTTTTATTACAACTTCTACTTTAGCACAATTAATTATCGATGGAACAATTCGACCTCGAACGGAATATCGAGATGGATTCACGAAACTTTCAACGACTTCAGACAAACCAGCATTTTTCGTTTCTCAACAAACTCGCTTAGGGCTAAAATTAACAACGGGAAAATTATCCGGAAGATTCAACTTTCAAGAAGCTCGAATTTGGGGCGGAGATAATAGTCTATCCCTTTACGAAGCATGGGCAAAATACAACCTTTCTAATAATTTGGCTATCAAATTCGGACGGCAAGAACTACATTATGATGAGGGTAGATTGATTTCCAAAAGACCTCGACGACAAGATGGCTGGAATTACGATGCGTTAGTTTTTAAATATGCGAAGGATTCTCTATATGCTGATATTGGATTCTCTGTAAATAATAGTCAAGCCAATGTGACCGGAAACAACTACAGCTACGCTCCTACTCGATTCAAAGCGTTTCACTTTTTATATTTAAAAAAATATTTTGATAATGGTTTGAATATTTCAATCACGGGAATTACATCTGGTTTTCAAAAAGAAAATACCGATACCACTTTCTACAAACAGACGATTGGAACAAAAATAGATTATCGCAAAAACGATTTTTCGACTTCTTTTGAGGGTTTTCATCAAAGTGGAAAACACAAAGATGGACGGTCTGTAAATGCCTATTTACTGTCAGGAAAAGTAGCTTATCAATTGAGACCAAAAGTAAAACTTACATTAGCAACAGAAATTGTATCCGGAAGTGATGCGACAAATACGAATATAGCCTATCAAAATACAATGCACACTTTCGATATTTTACAAGGTGCAAGATTCCGTTATTTTGGACAAATGAATTATTTTAGAAACTTAGAAAAAGATACTAGAGGCGGCGGCTTAATAAATTATTACGCTAAATTAAACTTGAAATTACATCCACAATTACAGACAATTTTCACCTATCACTATTTTGATTTTCAAAATAATGTTTTTAATAATAATGCTGAAATTTTGGATAAACATCTGGCTTCTGAAATTGATGTAATGCTCAAATATAAGCATCGAAAAAATATTAATTTAGCATTGGGTTATTCCTTACTTACGCCAAGTAATTCATTAGAATCTATTCAAAATATTTCAACTGGAAACAGTGAGTCCGGACATTATTTATGGTTAATGGCGACAGTGAAGTTCAATTATACCACAGAATAAAAAAAGTGATAACCTTATTTTAGGACGACACATTGGATAAATTAATACCTGCATTTCAGAGAAAATACTGCTTCTTTTTTCTTGATAAGAAAAAAGCAAAACCTAGCAAGCTAAAGTCGCAAGCGGGAATCAACCCCTAAGTTAATCTAATTAGGTTTTGAGCATGGAATTGTATTAATTTATAAATTGCGAAGCGATGAGGAACACCTAGAAACGTGTAAGACCATATGGCTAAACAAAAAAAACGTTGAATATCCTAAGACATTCAACGCTTCGATAAGCTATATAAAAATTAATGATTACGAATAATCAATAATGATTAATCTGCGAATACTTCGAAGTTGACATTAAATCCAACTTCTTCGTGTAATTGAACTTGAGCAGTGTAACCTCCCAAATTCTTCACTTCTTCTAATAAAGTGATTTTACGACGATCTACTTCATCACCGATAAGTTCTTGAATAACTTGAGCTATCTGAACATTAGTAACACTACCGAAAATCTTGCCGCTTGTACCAGCTTTAGCTCCGATTCTTAGTGTCTGTCCTTCTAACTTAGCTGCAATAGCCTTAAATTGTTCGATACGAAGATTCTCTACTTCAAGCTGTCTGTTAACACGATCGTCCAAAGTTGAACGATTCGTTTTGTTAGCAATGATAGCTAGCTTCTGAGGAATCAAAAAGTTGCGACCGTAGCCGTTCTTTACCGTAACAATTTCATTAGCATTGCCCAGTCTTTCAAGATTTTTTAGCAAAATAACTTCCATTGCTTTAAATTTTGTGATGCTGATGCATCTGTTAAAAAAATTACTTTAAAAGATCTGCTACATATGGTAACAATGCTAAATGTCTTGAACGTTTAATAGCTGTTGCCATTCGACGTTGATATTTAAGTGAGTTCCCCGTTATACGGCGAGGTAAAATCTTACCTTGTTCGTTGATAAACTGCATCAAGAAATCGACATCTTTATAGTCAATGTGCTTGATACCAAATCTACGAAAGCGGCAATACTTTTTGCGTTTCTGTCCGATTTTCGGATTACTTAGAAACTTAATGTCATCTCTACTTGCCATGGTTATTAGCCTTCTAAAAATGGTTATTAAATTAATTTACATCGTAGCTTTTATAAGAGTACCACAAACTCTTCATTTCCCTCTGAGTTGTTACTTCTTCTTGCTGTCAGCTTTCGCTTCTACAGCAGGTTTCTTCTTACCAATTAAGCCTGCACGTTTGTCAGCGTTATATTTAACACCGTGTTTGTCCAAAGCAATCGTAAGGAAACGCATCACGCGTTCGCTACGACGGTATTGAAGTTCAAGTTTTTCAATCGCCTCTCCCGTAGGAACTGCAAACTCGATAGTAAAGTACAATCCAGAAGAACGCTTGTTGATAGGATACGCTAATTGACGTAATCCCCATTTCTCAACATGCACAATCTCTGCTCCCATTTCTTTCAATAAGTCTTCGTAACCTTTTACAGCTGCTGCAACTTCATCGTTTTGTAAAACAGGATCGAGGATTAAAGTCGTTTCGTAATGACGCATTTCTCCTTGATTATTAATTATGAATAAAATAAATTAAATCACTCTTATTGAACAACTTAGAAAGCTTTTCCTTAAAAGTGAGTGCAAAAGTAAGGATAATTTTCAACTATTAACTATAAATTATTAATTATTCTATGGAAAAAGATTGAAATCCTAAAACGTCAAGTTTAGTTTTCAAATTTTATACAAATATCGTTATCTTAAAACTATCTTCTACCAAACACTTTTGTAATAATTATTCATTTTCAAGACTTAAAAATTATGAAAACCATTTTACTCGCATTTTCAATCTTATTAGTGTTTCCTGTTTTTGGGCAGAATGATCCAAATTCAGGATGGATAGAAACACTAAATTTTGATTCGCCTCATTGAGATACTTTTTATGTTAAACTTCAAGTTGATACCACAAATAATCATATTTGGCAAATCAGACAACCACAAAAAACGTTGTTTAATTATGTGGTTTCTCTTCCGAATGTAACTTTTAGTAAAATTTACCTTCATTTCTATTCATATTAATATGCAACATGAGGGTTTGATATTTGATATTTGATAACCTTGGATTTTGTATTCTTAATTAACATGCAACACATCAAATATCAAAATAACTTAACAGTCTTCTCAAACTCAATTACTGATGTTCTAAATTTCCAATTCGATGAACCAATTAATAATTCAGAAATCCGAATCTATTCGACTATTCGGCAATTGGTAAAAAAACATAACATAACGAATTCTAATATGCAATTCAATGTTTCCGATTGGAATGAAGGTGTTTATTTTTATGGCATTTATATGGAAGGTGAATTGGTAAAACAAGGACAGACTTTAATCAAACATTAGAGATTTGAAATTAAACATATATACGAAACGACAGAAGCATTTCTGAGAAAATCGGAAGTGCTTTTTAATATTTTGCCATTTCCTCGAAACTTGGTTTTAAAGACGTTAAATTTGCGGCTTCTACCAATTACTATCGTATTATGAAACAACAAAAACAAACGAAAACCATTGCTGTACTTCCTTTCGTGAACATGAGTTCAAGTCAAGAGAATGAGTATTTTAGTGATGGAATGACCGAAGAAATTATTAATGCTTTAGCTAAAATAAAATCCCTAAAGGTTACGTCCCGAACGTCTTCCTTTTTCTTTAAAAATAAAAAAATTCCGATTATAGAGATTGGCGAAGCGTTGAATGTTTCGACGGTTTTGGAAGGTAGCGTTCGCCTTTCGGGAAATCAAATGCGAATAACGGCACAGCTAATTGATGTGGCAGAGGATTTCCATTTTTGGTCAGAAACGTTTGATAGAACAATTGATAATATCTTTGCGGTTCAAGATGAAATTAGCTTATTGATTGCCGATAAATTACGGGAAAATATTGGACATTTTGAGATAGCAGAACACTTGGTGGAAAATGCGGAAATTCCACTTGAAATTTATAAAAAGTATTTAAAAGGTCGATTTCATTTGATGAAATTAGGTTTGGCAGATACCGAACAAGGAATTGCGATTTTGAAAGAAGTTGTTGCGGAACAACCGAACTTTGCATTGCCATATTTAGGTATTAATCAGGCTTACGCTTATCTCGGAACGATGGGGTTAATTGCTGCAAGTCAGGCATTTGCGAAAGCGAAACCTTTTTTGGATAAAGCAATTGAATTAAATGAAGATTTACCAGAATCTCAATTGAATTTGGCTTGGATTGCTTGTTGGCAAAATTGGGATTTGGATGCGACTTATCGACACTTGAACAAAGCGTTGGAAATTCGACCTTCTGACCAAATTTATTTGACAATGGCGAATACACTTTCTGTCGAAGGTAAATTTGATGCTGCTTTGAATTACGTTGATAAAGCTTTACAACTCGACCCTTTTTCACCAATGAATCATCATTTCAAAGGCTTTATATTTTATTTACAAGAAAAATACGAAAAGGCGATTCCGCATTTTGAAAAGAGTTTAAGTTTAAGTCCAAACCTCAGTTTTCCAAAATTATATTGGGGACAATCCTTATTGTTAATGGGAAAAAAGGAAGACGGTTTGGAATATTTTCAAAACTTCCCTGAAGATAAACCTGGTGAATTGACAAAATTAGGTGGCATGACGTTGGCTTATTCCGCTTTAGGCAATATTGAAAAGGCAGAAAAAGGTATTGAAGAATTGACCAAATTATTAGGAACCGAAGCAATGGGAAGTGCGATGTTTTTCTTAATTCAATGTCAAACATTAGTCGACCGAAAAGCCGAAGCAATTCGATTAATTGCACAAGGAATCAATACGCATTTGCCAATTATGTTATTGCTTTATACGGAACCGATTGTCAAACCTTTACGTTCGCTGCCTAGTTTTCAAGCGTTGATGAAACAGGCTTTGGGCGAAAAATCAACTTTCGATGTTTCTAAAAGAAAGTATAAAAAATCTTTATTGAGTAAAACGCTTTTAAACGAATACAGCTCGAAATTAGAAACTTTTATAACAACCGAAAAACCATATCTCGATTCTGATTTAACGCTTCGAATTTTGGCGGAGATGCTCGACATTCAATCGAATCATTTATCCCAATTATTAAATGAAGGTTTTAATAAAAACTTTGCGGAATACATTAATTCCTATCGTTTGGAAGCATTCAAGACGAATGTTGCCAATCCTAAATTACGACATTTAACGATTCTCGGATTGGCTTATGAAAGTGGTTTTAATTCCAAAACGGTTTTTAATACTTTTTTCAAAAAGACGATGGGAATGACTCCAAAATCGTATTGGAAAACGATTGTTCAATAAGTTCCGATTTCAAAATCCGAACGCTTGGCTTTCAGTTGTCTTTATCTTTGTAATTTTTGGATAACCAAATAAATTAAACGCCTATGAAAACTAAATTATTTTTTATTGCTTTCCTTACATTTTCTCTTTCGATACAAGGATTTAGTCAATCCAATAGCTTATTTGAAATTGGAGAAAAAGATAGTCTTTACTCTAAAATTTTGGATGAATCAAGAAGTATTTGGATTGAATATCCAAGTAATTTTAATCCAAATAGTTCTCGGAAATATCCTGTTTTATACCTTTTAGATGGTGATGCACTTTTGGATATTGTTTCCACGGTACA
>Ga0115005_10005157_pt1 | contig 10351 bp, 8 predicted proteins | sample ArcOceMetagenome_FD_87163 | JGI IMG/M metagenome (GOLD analysis project Ga0115005, IMG submission 87163) | Marine eukaryotic phytoplankton communities from Arctic Ocean - Arctic Ocean - Greenland ARC118M Metagenome | ecosystem: Environmental > Aquatic > Marine > Oceanic | place: Arctic Ocean...
GGTTGTCTTTTCGGCAATAGTAACGAGGCATTAGATTATTGAACATTATGTCACAAAAGTTTTATAATTCTCCTGCATATTTTCATAGTCTATTTCATCGCTAATCATAGTCTACTCCATCGCTAATCAGCAAATCACCACCTTCACGTAGCGATTGTAGCCATAACTATAGTAAACCAAGATGAATTTCAGAAGAAATCATACACAGCAAGCAGGGGGGGAGGAAGAGCATCCCCGCCTTCTGCTACTATCCTCAAGCAAGCAGAAACCAAAATCAAGGCCGAGCAAACGCACCAAACCGACGACCTTGTTTCTTGGAGTTTCTTTTGCAATTTTGATCTTCGTCTATGCTCGTACTGCTGCGTTCATCTCCAGCTATGCTCATAAAAAGACAGACTTGACGACCTTGGAAGTCTTACGTGGTAAACAGAGGAACAAAGCTCCTGACGTCTCTTTAGATACTTTTGATGATTTAGCCGTTGATTTACTTGATGCCTCTGCAGTATACCGGAATGCTTCCTCCGACCGTTCTGGGACAGCTGATATGTGGAAACTACTAGCATTGCCCAATATCAATAGCTCTTCCCCAGTCATATCTATTGATAGCCCTACTTTTTCTCAAGTTTTTTATCGCGCCAACACCATCGCATGTGGCCTTCATCTTAACCTCAACTCTTCATCATCAGATAAGGCACTCTCAGAAAGAGTAATATTTCCCATGTTTGATGACGGTGTTGGAGCTGGGCCTGTCATTGATTGCACACCATCCATGGTGATTAATGGCACATGTAACCCAAAGGAAATGTTGCTAGAACTGGAAATCATCAAGTCATTGACTGCAGGGAAGGCATTTCATTTTTTCCTCCCAAAGCAGACACCTGGTTTGAGAGACGCTTTAATTTTGAATCGTCCACGAATGTCAAGCTCGACAGATATCTACTTTATTGATGCCAATCATTTTGTTGCTGCGTCAAATGGTATGATGAAACTTTACCTTTATGAGTACACTTTCACAGATGTTCGAAAGGATGTTCGACTATTAGATGTCATTGATACACCTTCAACTAATGACCTCATTGACTTTGACGAGACCAGGAACCTGATTGCAACTTCACAATTTCACAGTGGGAAACAGCAACTCACCAAGGTCAATATGAGCACAAAGACCCTGTCCTCTTACAAAGAAATTGATGCTTTTTCTGCCGACAAGAACAAGTTTTGTCATGCAATTGCTTTCTATCCATCAAACACGGTTCCAGTTATTGCGGCCTCCAATATGCATAGATTTGAGCCTTTCAAGTTTTATTTTTATGACTATGAAAAAGAAAGTATCGTTGCTGAATATCTCACGGAATCCAATCACGAAAGTCGAGGTCACTGGGTGAAAGGGATCGTATTCGTAGACACTTCACATTTTTTAGCATCAACTACGGCACTAGGACTTTCCGCTATTAGGGCGAAAGAACATATATGCAAGAAAGCAAACGTGCCAAACAGTACTAAAGGTGCACGTTCCCAAATCATCTTGTTCAAAATGAACTTTGCAGTTGAAGATATAGTTGCTGGAAAGTCAAACCCAGTTGATTCTTCGGCGTTTACAATTCTTGGCACGCTGGATTGGTTAGGAGCAGCAGACGGTGTTTCGTATCAAAATGGGATTGGCGTAACAGCGGATCAAGCGAATGATAGAATCTTGTACTTCCATGTAGATATTGATGCAGAAGAACCACTCGGTTTAATATCAGAGGAGAGGGGATATCTGATGCCTCACGGCGTTCATTTCTCAAAGTTCCAAAAGCACATGGCAGTTACAAATTACGGAGACAACTCGGTAATAATTCAGCCGACCCCACACCTGCGTCAAGGAACTAAGTAAAATTGATAACGTTTTGCACACCACAGTAAAGTTGAAACACTTTTATTAAATTAGAACTCTTCAGGAACAAATAGTCAAATCAGAGCCGGTCTAAAATCTGTCCTGTGCAGTTCCTTGGTCTCCTTCTGGGTCAGAATCTCTCTCAAGCAAATAGTTGCTCCTTGAGTCATCATTATTTGCTCCTTCATCCTGACAACATTAAAAATATCGAAGTGAGGTTTGAAGCTTGCTTCCACAGAAAGAAACATGAAATATAAAAGTAGAAATATATGTACACACGAATGAGGAGAAAGGAACTCAAATCTGCAGAGGAGGAGTTACGTGTGAACTTTGGGAAGACCGATTTATCAAACTGTTCTTTTCTTTTTGATAAAAAAGTAAGGATAAACGGTTTTCGACCGTTTTTTACAGTAGCTCGTTTGGGGGGGGAGAAGTTTCAGAAATTCTAGTCAAAAATTGGCGATCGTGCTTTGAATTTTATGCTTTATCTCCTCATAATATCAATTATTTTATGAAATTGTAGACGGACCCGATACCGCTATTCTTCAATCTAGTTAATAACTACTACATAAATAAACGAAAACTATACAAAATGCCCCCTGCTTATATGCCGCCTGTTTCAGGCATGAGCAAAATAGATTCTATGGCTCAGGTAGATGGTTACGAATCTTGGAATTCAGAGCGGCTGGCAGATTACTTTGAAGAACAAGGCCTTGGTGACTACCGTGAGGTCCTTACCTATCACAGGATTACTGGAAAAATTGCCCCTCAACTAACTGACTCAGATCTAAAAGACATGGGTGTTAAAATTGTTGGAGATCGTTGCCGTTTCCGTCACCTTCTCAAAGCACTTGGAAGGAAGGCTCGTCTTGTACAGAGAAATAAGCTTATCTGGGCAGGCGCCGAACGTGTTTTCTTTGGAAAATTAGACGGATGTCTCGGGACCTGTTTAGGGCTATGCCCTGTAGACCCAAGCACCTACAAGCTTACAAATAACCATCTCAGAATTAGAATTGTTGAGCCAGCCCGAGTTGGACCTATCAGACTCTGCTGCTGTGCTAAATATTCCATCAATAACATTGACCTATCCCAAGTTAATGACGTAGATATGGAAGGCATTCCGGCACCGTGTGTACAGCAGGTGTGTTGTTGCTCAAACGGCAAAGAGATCCTTGAAGTGTCAACTGACGAAGGAAACTTTGATGTGGTAGTAAGACAGGGTGATGGTGATCGCGTGTCGGCGCTCATTATGAATCAGGTTGAAGAGTGTCAAATGATGGAGAGAGACTAACGCATCATCGGTGACCATGATGATGTATGTGTACTCGTACTTAAAGTAGTTGTGAAAGTGGAAACCAAAATAATTTGAGAAAACACGCCCAACAACCCGGAATTATGACTTTTTTACTTCTGATAAATCTCGCCAACAAAATCCTAAATCCTCCTGCGCTCTTCATATTTCGTCAATATTCAATATAGCAATAGCTAATTTCTGGCATTGTAATTCCCATTGTCTTTGCGGCCGTGAGTAGCAGTGACCAGATCGTTTCTTGAACATGATTATTGCACTTCTTTTTCAACGACACTCATATACTTTGTGACACGGGTTTATAAATATCTTGCCCATTGAACAAGTCCAACTTTTCAACGGGTTGTTAATATGTACGGGGCGGATTGTCCCAGAGCCAATGCTCGCGACTTCCTGCTTGGAATATCCAACAGAATCCTCCCCCGCTCGCTTTCCCACTGCTCTCAGGGATTCTTATGATAGCGCATTGTGACAATCCAGTTTTTCGTATGGTTTACTTTTTGAAGAAAAGGCATCGATCGGATTAGCTCTATCAGGGTGTCATTGGAGGTATGTTCTCCATGCCACAAACTTGTATTTGTTCAGCCCACAAAGCGCCAGTAGTAGCCTTGGTACGTCAACGTACAGCCATCGCTCCGAAAGGAGCAGCAGGCGTCAATGATGCGAGAAGGGGATAGCCCGTTTTTGCTTTGAAGGGATGCAGCTGAAGCAGAATTGTATCGGGCTGCAACTTCTGCTGTGGTCTCTAATAAAGCTTCGACAGCTTTAAATGACTTATGATCTGGTTTGTATTTTTGCAATCTATCATCGACAGCCGCGTTGCAAACTGGGCACACACCGACTGCTTCGCTATTCATTATGCATAATCTACAAAAGATGTGGCCGCAAGACGTAGCTCTGGGCAATTTTGCTTCGTTTTCACAGAGACTGCATGTCTCTTTCCATTCTCCTTTTTGACAATTGTTTACAGTATATGTGTGATCCGTTGCTGTTATACGAGATTTTCTGTCACCTTTTTGAGCACCTGGCGATTCTTCAGAGCACAGGTCAATAATTTCAATGCTAGCCTGAGTTCCAGTATGTGAAGTTGGATTAGAATTCAATGGTTCCACGGACCGTTTACGATGTGCCAGGGTATTAATGGCAGAAATAGGTGCTCGTTTACCGAAATCTGAATCACAGCCGCTCAATTCCTCAATAGATGCCATTGAGAAATCAGCATTGCCACGTGCAGTAGACACATCACACGATATAGCCCGTATACTAATTTGTTTGAAGTTACGATCAAGCAGGTTTGTCCACTCTTCGTCACCGTCGTCGTACCGAATGTGATGAGGATCGGGTCTCTCGTCCTCGATCGTATCTACAGTTCCTGAGAAGTACTGTTTTTCGTAAGGCCACCAAATGCGTATCCTAGAGCCGACTTCAAGTTTCTCCTTTCGCTCGAGAATTTTTTTGTTACCACAAGTTGCTGAATTCATTTTAATCTCTGTCTCTGCTGACCCATCTTCATCTGTTTTACCGTCCTTCTCTGGATTATTCACAAGCGATTGTATTGCCAGTTGAACTTTAGATAGCTAAGAATGCGCATTACTACAGGTTAGTCACCAATCGCTTCAAAGTATGATAGGAATGGTTGGAAGATATGAATTCCATTCCTTCTGCACTTACAATTCGATCAAATTGCGGATCCTCTCTCAACGATCTATACGTGGGAATATGTGCTCTGCAGTTCGGGCATTCATTTCTGCATTTGGCCAAGCAGTTCTTAATGCAAAGACCGCAGAAGCGATGACCACATTCTGGGTTTAAATGCGTGTCGGTACAAATATCAAGACAGATTGCACATCTAAACTCATCGTTCACGAGATCACGAAGCAGGGATAGCGCATCTACGTGTAGTTGCGATGATGTCGAACATGCAGCGGTCCGTTGCTTGGCGATAGACCTAGTGAGCGTCGTACCAATGACGCCTCTAATTTTTCGCTTTGTACCTTTGTCAGTCATCGGGGGCTAGCTAGGCTTTGAATTTGGAGGGGAAGAATGGATAGACTAGTAGTAGAGAGAGCTCTGTCTTTTGAGTTTTTGAACTGAATTTCATTTTCATTTTGTTGTTGTGTTGTCTTCGGTTTTCGTTTTTGTTCTTCATAATAATCTCAAAACCAACCCAACAAGGCTCGCTACAGGTGGTTCTATAATAGATTAATAGTAATATCATTTTATGCTAACTTTATGCTAAAACAAGCGTTGTATAAAGCTTTTAGCGACAATTGAAATTGAAATTAGACTATCAGCGAGGGGATATCATTTTTCACTTTTTGGATTACAAAAGTATGTTGATCTATGATACCGGTACTTATCCATAATCCATAGCATATCGAACAAAGGTTGTTTCTATCAAAATTTTTAACTACCTTGAATACACTGCAATGGGAAGCAGAAATAAGTCAGGAACAAGGAAGCTACTTGTAATCACACTTGGTATTCTTCTTGCAATATACCTTTTCTCGGTTCAGTATGTCATACGATTCACTGGTAATGGACGCAAAGGCTGCGATGGTACTAGCAGCGCTAGCACTAGCATCAGTAACATCATGAAGGGTGCATTCATTGATGGTGGTCAACACAGCAGCATCAGTGGTCCTATTGTGTCGGAAACTGATCCCTCGCCAGTTAATAAATCCAACAAAAGAAAGAATGATCGCTCTCTTGACTGCAGTGCTATGCTAAAAGACTTTCTAGATGGAAAGATAAGCGAGATTGAAAATAGGAAAGGGTTTGAAAAGTCATATGTTACACGTACAAGCGGGGAAAAGCCATTCTACCTGGCTACGCATGAAGCGAATCTCGACATGGTTCGTGCAACATCATTTACGCATGGCAAGTATTACGAAACTCATCTGACTAAGGTCATTCAGAAAGCATTTGATAAGAAAAAAGGACAATCAGGAGAGGCCATCTTCTTGGACGTCGGTGGAAACATTGGTTGGTTTAGTCTTTTGGCCAAAGCTCATGGAGCTTCTCAGGCATATGTGTTTGAGCCAAACCCAGCGAATCTTGTAAGAATTTGCGAGTCACTTACTTTGAACGGCTGGAAGGAGTCGGTAGATGTGATGATGATGGGAGTTAGTGATGAAGTCAGTAAAAAGGCACTGTACAAAACCGACGCAACAAATCCTGGGTCCTTCTCTTTTGATCAGAAGCGGGCAAATAAATACACTGATGGTGGTAAAGCTGAGAAGGTGGGGGAGTTTCAAATGATTACGTTGGACGCATTTGCAGAAGAGATGGGTTGGTTTGAGAACAAGACACCGATTGCATTTTTCAAACTAGATGTTGAAGGCTTTGAACCCCAGATCTTGAAGGGCGCAGAAAAGTTATTCAAGTCGGGAATCATTGAGTTATTTGCAATGGAAATGAAAAAGAAAAGAACTGTGCATAGCCCAGAAGCCAAGAGAATGATGACAAAGGTCATCGTGGAGTCGGGATATGAGCTATACATGCACGGTCACTTTCGTGGACCAAATATAATTGTTGAGGAAAAGTATGAAAAGTGGGAAGACTTGGCAGATGTTATCATTCGTGCCGACAAGTACGGCGAGAATTTATTATTTCGCCGTGTTGCAGACCAAGAAGAGCAATTGTGATGATGTCAAATTCATTTAGAAAATACTGCAGTACCGTAGATGCATTTCTAAAGATTCTCAAAGTCCTTTTGTAGTAATAATTGAACAATCTAAATCGAAGATCAAAAAGACTAATGACTAAAAACGATCGACGCCCAGATAGAATATACATAATGAATACTTTATTAAGAGTACAATGTTCTCAAAACTCAGATGCTGAGAATACTAGCCCGAACTATCAATGTATTGTATCATAAAACTACAATAACAAATGCACCAAGGTTTGAATGCATTGAGTATGTCGCCACTGTACTGTCGACTTTCCCTGCATTTCAGGAACAGCATCCATAAGTTCGGATTACATAGTGACAGGACAAGATCATTTCCTTTACATCACCACTGTAAAACAGTTAGAGATGGTGTAGAGTATGAACGGGATTAGAGCAGAGCCGCCATACACAACATACATAGATACAACGTCATCGATTGTAACTATTGCTAGTAAAGAAACAGATTATTAAAAATCGAGCTAAACTTATTTGATCTTTTACAGTCTTCTAGGCATCGACCTCACGTATGAGTAGACCAGACTAATGCTTTCATACGACTGTCCACTCAATTCCCACTCACTTCACGATGATTTTGCGCATTTGTACATCTGCACGGACAACAGTCTATGGATTACTTCTTTCTGGTAATTACAGCATGGGTTAGTCGTATCAAGGCGTCACGGGCCTCTGATTGCGGTAAACGAAGGATTGCCTCAACTGCTTTCTGTTTGTTCGGATGAAAAAGAAAAAAAATGTTGGAAAGGGATCATGTATTCGCATTAAGGTCACACACAATGAAATTTGATAGACTTACCTCCGCGTGAAAGAGTGCCAGTGCTTTTGCTTTGTTCATGGCTGTCGGGCTCTTGTACAAGTATTCCAGGGCAGTCTGTTTATCTCCCTTATCCTTAAATCTTCTCATAACCAATGGTCTAAGCTCCTTGTATTCCTGTGCAGCGTACAGAATAGGAGCAGTGCTCAATCCAAGATCCATATCTGCCAATGCAGGCTTTCCCAAAACATTTTCGGCGGCAGTAAAGTCCAAAATATCATCCTGGATCTGGAATGCCAGTCCCATGTGGAATCCGAATTCCTCGCAGGCAGTGGCAACAGTGCTGCTGTATGAGTGTCCACCCAAAAGAGCAGTAGACCGGCAGGCATAACAGATGAGGGATGCGGTCTTGTAGTAAGACTTGGTAAGGTACGACTCCATCTGGAGAAGAGTCTTAGGTGGACTCTTCAATTGCATGACCTCTCCAGCAACCAAACTCTCAAGGGCGGTAGCCATTATTTGTACCACAGCAGTATTCTCCAACCTCGCAAGGAGGACGGAAGCTCTCGCGAGAAGGTAGTCGCCTGCGAGCACGGCGACCTTATTGGAATAGAGCTTGTGTACAGCCTCACCTCCACGACGAGTATCAGCTTCATCAAGAACATCATCGTGGATCAAAGAAGCAACATGGATCATTTCTACAATTTGTCCAAGTTGCGCCTGCTTTCTCCACACATCGGATCCCTGATGGTTGGACGCATTCACGTCTACATTTGATGCACCACTCCATGCCCAACTAGCAGCGCTTCCTACAGCATTTGAAGACCCATTGGCATTGACTTCTATTTCCTCAGGTGGAGAAGCAGCAACGGCCTTGGCCATGAGCTGCACAATTGTGGGTCTAAACCTCTTTCCATGTCTCTTTTCAAAAAAATGTTTTGCAGCCATTGACAAAATTGGCTGATCTGATGAAACCAATTCACTGATGGAATCAGCAAATGGTTTCAGCTCTTTTTCCACAATTTTAAAAGGGTCAGGCAAGGTCTCAATCTTTTTGCTACCACCTTTGAGGAAATCTGCGAGTTTAACGTTTGCATATGGATCCTCCTGAGTTAGATGCTGTTTGAGAACGCTCCCATCACGGTGTGTGTTTCCCGTAGTTGTTTCAGGAATGTATCCACCCTCGTCTTCATTCAATAATTGGAAAAGTTCGAAACTGGGCCTGAGTCTCAATGTGGTCTCTGAATGACTGAGCGCCTCGGCTTCTGCTGATACGACAACGGGAGAGGAGGGCTTCGCAGAGGCAACGGCAGTTGCTCTCATGACATGTCTTGTGCGTTGGAGTTGGTGTTGCTTTTGGTTGGGCATGTGCAGAGTTGGTGTTGTGAATGCGGTTACTGCCGAGGCTGATAAATTAATCGCAAGGACTGCAGCTGCTAGTGCGTATCGCTTTTTCGATGATGTGTTGGGTGAATTTGCTTTTGTCATTTTGTGTTTAGTTTGCTTTGCTTTCTTTATTACGTTTGTAAAGTATTGATGTTGATATTGATACTGATGTAACTGCTGTTTGTAAATTCTGACAGATTGTTTTGGGAAAGAAGGAAGCAATGAATGCACAAGTGAGAAGAATTGTTCATCAAAAGCAAAGCAAAGCAAATTAAGAAACAGTGAAAGTACGTGTCGATTGGGTTGGGGTGGGTTGGCCAAGCATGTGTATCTATTGAAATGAAGAAACATTGAATCAAGAGCAAGATGCCATTGTAACTGTAGCTGTAGCTGTAGCCACACAGTACTGCATTCGAGATCAACATAAGGAAGATGGAAACATACCTTTTTTGTATTTTGAGTTTGTGTCGAGATAGTCTTTTGATGTGAGAAAGAAATTTGAGATATCTTGGATGATGTGGATGTGTTTCCTGCGTCGATATTTGATTTGCACTATCGATATGAATATGTTATGTACTGCTCTGTGACTGTACTTATTATGACAAAAACTGGGAACAGCTGCTTGCGCTTGCTTGATAATGAAAATCTTAGGTGGTTTGGTAGCTGGCAGGAGACTTCTTTCATTCAAAGTTGGCGTCGCGTGTCGCGTGGCTTTATTTACGAATGATGTCCTCCACATGATCGCTTGACTCAGTCGAACCGAACGAACGGAAGGAAGGAGAAGAAGGAAATTGGGTCGCGCGCGGCATCAGGAGGCAACGATGATGTCAGATTTCAGTGGAGAGGTGGCAGCTTGTTGGCAGTCACACATATTTATCCATCACCAAAAGAGGGGAGATCAAATTAACATAAAAGGAAGGAAGGAAAGAGAAGAGAAAGGCAATATAAGATATAACCTATGACATGAACACGGTGGAGTTATTCGTTGATGCTCGAACAGGCAGGTTTGTCGGCGTTCTTGTTGTTGTTGTTTGCGTACCGGTAGTCTATGATATCCATAATACGCGAGTATGTATGTTGAATGTTATGTTGAATGTATGTACCAGTACTCCGTACGGTACAGTACCGGTAGACTACAAGAAGATGTACACAATAAACAATAAGATAACGAGCAGTCCCGTTCCCCGTTCATATTGTATCACATCAATCACATCATCACTCATCACACAACATCATACATCATACATCATACATCACACATCATACGGCACGACACGTACTGCATTTTAAATAAGAATACACCATGAGCAAAACCGATAAAAACACAAATGA
>Ga0115005_10005158_pt1 | contig 10350 bp, 7 predicted proteins | sample ArcOceMetagenome_FD_87163 | JGI IMG/M metagenome (GOLD analysis project Ga0115005, IMG submission 87163) | Marine eukaryotic phytoplankton communities from Arctic Ocean - Arctic Ocean - Greenland ARC118M Metagenome | ecosystem: Environmental > Aquatic > Marine > Oceanic | place: Arctic Ocean...
AGCACCAATGCTCGCTTGCTGCTTGCTCGTCGCTCCTATCTCCCCTACCTGGCACCTCCTGGCACAAACGGGTATGATAGACGACAATAACATTTGAATTTACTGCTTTGTCACCTCTTGCGCAAGTTACATGATTTGAAAGGAAGTGAAACACCCCTCGCCGAAAAGAATACATCAATTCCTGCTACGTGCACAATAAACCCAATAAACCCAATAAACCATGACAAAACTACCCCTTCTTCGATGTTCATTCCTCTGTTTCTCAACAATTAAACATGTTGTCACTCGACGTAACAACTACCATGGGAAAAGAATGATGGCTACTTGTGTGACAACATCGTCCACACAGTCCATTTCGCATCACGCTAAGCTCAACTGGGTTTCATCACTGGAAGTTCCATTGTCTACCAAAGGACAAGGCAATATCAATCAAATTTCTATTCTTTCCTGGAACATTCTATCGCAGTATCTATTTGATTCTACCCTTCAATTGTATCAATATGTCGCCGAAGATGCTCCTCTTTCTTGGCCAGAACGCTTTCCACGAATTATGGATGAAATAAATGCTTGGAAGGCAGATATCGTCTGTTTACAAGAAGTGGAGTTTGCAGCGTATGAAGATTTAGAGCCTGCGTTTCAATGCTGTGGCTATCACGGCGTGATGCAAAGTGACAAGAAAAGGACCGGCGATCATGCTTATGGAGTTGCTACCTTTTACAAACAAAACAAATTTGATCTGGTTGATTCAATCCATCGGTCGAGAACGATGGTATCTCTTCTGAAAGAAAAAAATGCCAATGGTTGCCAGGATGAAGAACGAATACTTGCTGTTCTGAATTGTCATTTGGAAGGAAGTCCTGAACAATCAGTGAAAAGAGTGAAGCAGCTTCAAAAAACTCTTCAAGAACTGTCTTCAACGCATACACATCACAATGTTGTAGTATGCGGTGATTTTAATTGTATTTTGGGCAAGTCAGCATGCTCCACGTATCTACAGCAAGGAAGTTGTCTTGACGAAGTAATTGAAGAATGGGGGAGATTAGTCGACCCGGAGAAAATTTCAGAAATACCACCTCATCCTTACAAATTTCATTCAGCCTATCCAGTTGAGCTCCTTACAGAAAGTCCTATGGACTATGTGACATTTGTTTCTAGTCCCCATAGATGTACGTCAGGCTTGGATCAGATTTGGTACCATGATACAAGTTCCGCAGTTTCAGTAAAGGGAATCAAGAGAGCATTTCATTCACCAGATCACAAACGGAAAATACTCGATGCTGGTCTGCCCAGTGCCAATCACCCCAGCGATCACCTTCCTGTTGGTTGTATACTAGAATTAGAAGAAACAAAACCAATTCTAAAGAACTTACTCAAAAAGAAATGTTTAAAGCATAAAACAACTTTGATGAGCGAAGCTGAGCTCAGAGAAACCGCTGCGAAGCTACTAGACGCTTATACATTTGATTCGAAAGAGCAGAAAGAAGAGTTTATGTATGTTGTTGGAGGCATCTATCTGGATAAAGACAGCAGACCTACAGAGAGTCAAATTCAGCAAATTCGAGACCGCCGTGCGAAGAAAAGGGAGTTGTTCAGCAAAGTTACAGCGGAGAACATCGAGATTCTCCAAGAGATTGCCAAGCTAATAAAGGCAGCCAATTCTAGGTAAAAAATAACAGCTACTTTAGAAATTAACAGCTATTTCATTCCTTTCCATCCTGATAATTTATCTACACAGGAGTCGACGCGGGCATTGGTCCCGTTGCAGTCAATCTTGTTCTTTTTAGGGTTGCATCATCATCCTTTGTAGGTGGCCATTTTCCACCGCCCATGACATGTTCAACTTCAGCAACGGTACGAGGGCACAACGTGTAATTCTCACACCCATCCTCCGTGATGGCAATGACATCTTCAAGCCTGACACCACCAAATCCCTTGAATTTATTCAAAACTTCTGCATTCAAATAAGGCTTGAGTTCCGATCCATCTTTGAGTGCCCCATCGATTAAATGATTAATGAAATAGCAACCTGGTTCAACAGTCAGAGTCATGTTCGCAATAACATTTCTCGCTGTACGAAGACTTTTTAGACCAGGTTTCGTGCTTTTTGCTTGATGCCCGCCACCAGGTAAGTAGCCACCAACATCCTGTTCAGGAATTATAATTGAAATTAGCGTTGATGGGAATTGGAGTCAATTTTTTGTCAATTTTCAACTTACGTGCGTGTCAATACCAATGAAATGTCCAAGACCATGAGGCATAAATACAGCCCCAAGTCTCATCTCGACTAGTTCCTCAATGGTACAGGATCCAGGATTGACAATGTCAAGTTTGACCAATGCTTTGAGGATTTCTCCCTCTGCAGCTTTATGACAATCCAGATAAGAAGCTCCGGGTTTGAGCATATCAATAACCTTTCTTTGTGCATTCAAAACACCTTCATAAATGATCTTTTGCTTGGGGGAAAACTTCTGAGAGGAGGAACAAGGGAAGGAACAAGTCACATCACTCCCGTAGCAAAAATATTCAGCGCCCATGTCGAACAGGCACGATTCTCCATCCTGAAGCTGACGATCATTGGGTGCCCCAGCATGACCATAATGCAGTACAGCTGCATCCGGTCCACATCCACAAATGGAGGTGTAACCCACATGCCTCGCCCCAAAATTGTAGTAAATGAAATGACGAAAAAGGGACTCTCCTTGATACTCCATCATTCCAGGTTTCATATTTTTCATAGTGAATACATGCGCAAAGGAAGTAATTTCTGTGCAGTATCGAATGAGATCAACCTCCATTTGTGATTTAATAACTCTGCACTCTGCAAGGATTGGAAAGAGTATCTCATCGTCCACTACAATGTCTTTGGAGGTGAAGGAAGGAGGTTTGTATTCATTTCCCGAATCACTGTTGAACCCCTTCATGCACAGAATCTTCCCACCGCTTGCACAGAAGTTCTCCAATGTAGCTTCAATATCATTTGTATACATGACATCATCGACTTGGTATGTTTCCTTGATGTCCACATTTGTAGGAATGTGTCCCATAATCGTAGCATAGTCCTCGGGAAGTTTTGGAGTAAACAATACACACTTTCCCGACTTCAGGTATAGAGCACCACAAAGGTCCGGCTCTCTAACCCCGAAGAGATAATGAAAATAAGATTCTTGTCGGAAGACAGGCTCATGATCTGAATCGTATCTAGTTGTTGCACGCCCGCCTTCGATGTATACCATGTAATCTTCGTTGGTAGTAGAGGAAGGGATTGCTTCTCGAAGATTCTCTAGCACTTTCTTCCTATTGGTGGAATGCAGTTCTTTCGGGATCTTGTAGGTGTTCAGACCCATGGAAAAGAATGGAGGAGGTGATGGTGCCATGTTTGATTTGTTTACAGCACTGTTAGTGTGAAAGAAGATTGTAGTCAACAGCGAACGATTCGATTGTATTTGGTATTTTCAATTTGAGAAGGCGAAGGCTTCGCTTGTTGCACACGACGATTGGTACTACCTAAGCTGCGCCTTTTTATCAACATGAACAACGGCTGGGAAACTGTTATTTTAGAGACAACATATGTCATAATCCTAAGTTTTAGTTCGTGATTTTGTTTTGTATCGTATATTCTATGAATAGAAATTATAAAGGAGGGGCAGAGGGTAAGTTGAAGTTGCAAGGTGTTTTCCTAGGCCGAAGGAAGGGGAAGAAGAAATTCAAAATATGCAATGCCACGACAGTTTGAAAGTTTTATAGCTTGTCTTCTCGGCAAAGCTATTCTCCGGTGTCATCATCTTGGAACGCTTTTTCATGTTCAACGATGTGTGTCTTTTTGGAGGCAACAGAAAAAAAGAATAGAGAGAACAATCGACAATCTGAAGTGCTGTGTGTATACCTACTCGTAGTTCCTACCTGGTGAGATAATGGTGAACAAAAAGGTATTCTTGCCTTTTGACTTCTGTAATTTGCAAATTTTCACGTCAAAAAAACGCCATGCAAAATTTCAAAAGATGGAAAATTGAGAATGTCACCACGATTGAAACCCTAAACCACGATTGCCGAAAGAACGCTAAAAAGACATGAGAATGAAATCTTGACGGCAATAATCTGCAATCATGAACGAAGACCCTCCTCCGACTTCACTACATTCAAACATACTGTTCTTGAATTCTCAAAAAAACTGCATTCAATCACAAATTCAGTACATACTGTAACACAGTATTATTCAACTATGCGCTTTTCCATTCATACAGCAGCAACTGTGTGGATTGCAGTAAGCTTTGTTCCATCTGCTGACTGCTTCACTTCTCTTGCTACTACCCGTACATTCGTTTCAAGAGCAATACCAAGAGCAACAGCAAGGCCTGCACGAACTATAGCACTATTCTCAAAATATGATGATGACAATGACGATGACGATGACGATGCATGGGACTGTGACGAAAACAACTCTGATGCATCTTCCTCGTCTTCCAAACAAAACCTAGGCGGAATCCCGAACCTCGGGATCAACATGCAGCTCGAACCACTCACTGCAGCCCAAGCCGCAGATCTCAAACGGGAAGCAACCGAAACTATCAATGCTGCATTTGACGAATGTCTTGAAGAAATTGAACGGATGAAACTACAAGTGAAGAAGGAGATTACCTTGCTCACAAATGAATTCTGCACCTTATATGCAATTCATTCGACGAGAGACATTGAATTGCTTGACGAAGACACCAGGCACCTGAGTGGCAAAATCTACTACTTAAAACGTACAAGTAAGGGCATTTTATCTGCTTCTCCATTCCCCAATGGTATGTGTGAAACTACTAGTATCGAAATTGATACAAGCAGCACAGAATTCATTCTTTTCGTGAAAGATCTGCCTGATACCGCCGCCGACTATTTTGTGGATCGAAACGATTTCGCCGATAATAGTGCTCCGATTGGTACAAAGCTCTTGCTTGAAGACGACTTGGTGAAAATCTGGGAGTTCAAGCTCGACTCAGGGCATTCCTGTCCTTTTCACTGCCATTGCCTTCCATACCTATTTCTAAATCTAGCAGTGAGCCGAACTCAAACTCTTTTAATAGACGGCAACGCGGATGGATCGCAACCTAAAATGCAAGAAAAAGATCAGGTAACATTTGTGAGAAGCGAATTTCTCGGTAAACATGGTGTTCGCAATGTGGGCGAGTTCGTGTTTCAACAATTCATAGTAGAAATGAAACGGTGATAATAGAAGATCCCAACAGTATCAAATTTGAGAATCACAGAGCTATATTGAACCTCCAAGTAACTTCGTTTGTGCGGCACGAGAAGGCGGACATTGGAAATTGAATTTTGGTCACCAAGAATCACGAATCGTGGCTGAAATTTGACTGCCTTGGAATTCCCCCAACTGTACTCGATTCCTTCTCCAGGCCAATAAACTCTGACAAGCATGTCACTGAAAGAATGTCTTTGGCAGATTTTGCGTTTCCATCAAACTGTTCGAGGGGAATTCGCAGACCAAAATCACAAGCTAGACAAAGGTGCAATGATCTTATTCACAGAATAAGAGATGAAAAACTTAGGAACTCGGATTTACAATCCCTTGAAAGTGATGAAGTTCAGAATTTAGAAATTCGAGACAATCTGTTTCATTTTTCAAACATTTCTTGCTCTGTCGATGATGCACAGGCATTTATAAATCCTTTGCTAAGAACAAGGCGTCCCTGGACCTCTCCGGGACGACCGCTGTTGAAAAATCTCCACCCTGGCATGATGTCCGAACTGAAGAGATTTCAGCGCTCTCAAAACCGCACTACAGATTTAAATGATGGAAACTTTGCTCCGTTTCTTCAGCTTGAGAATGATCATCTTGAGATAGGACTAAATGAGGAGATTAAGTCGTCTATTTCCACTACCTCGGAAGTGCCCGAAGCGAATATCACTAAATGGAAGCCAAGGCCGCGCAAGCAGCGGAAACAGAAGAATCACCCAATACTACCATCCAGAATTAAAAAATCTACACAAGAAACGGGCATAGTTCAGAGCACCGATAAAGAACAGAATAAGGAACGTTTACAGGCAAAAAGGAAAGAGCGAATGGAGCTTGCAGAGAAAAAGAGGAATGATCTATACAGCGCAAGAATAAGCATGGTCGAGGACACACTTGCAAAGAAAGAACAGCGGCGGCTTCGTAATATCAGGCGCAAAGAAATTGAAAGGCAACAAATCAAATTATTAACAGCGGTCGTCATTGCCTCAGCCACTCAACGTTGGTTACACGGCGCAACTTCAACCCTTGCAGATTTTCGTAGAATCAAGCTACTTGACGAAGCTGCAATCAAGATACAAACAATTTGGAAGAAAGAAATGTTTGCCAGAAAGGCTCTTATAGCAAGGAATATAACAAAGAAGCTGAAGTATTGTGGGTGGCGAATAAAGCTACATGCAAGGTGCAGCCGTCGAAAGCTTTACGCAAAAGTCATTCGAACATTTCTCGTCGACATGGCAAATCATCCTTTATCATTTGCACTGTATAAGTTTCGATGGCGAGTTCTTAATGCCCAGAGACTGACAAGACATTTTCTCGATTGTAGGAGAGCCCGTTTGCAAGCGTTGGAAGAACAATGGAGAAGAATAGAGAAGGATGTTATCGTCACGGAAGAATCAAAGAGAAAACGGCGCAAACGTAAAAACGCTTTATCAGACATAACTCATCGAAAAATTCTGTCTAAAGGGCTTGTGGGGCTCGTTAAGGGGGTAGTAGACAACGACGAACTTCAGAACTCTGCATCGCATGGAAAAGAAATGACACCACATGAAACTTATCGTTTACTCTGCCAATTCCACCTCGAGGATTGCAGGCGAATCCTAAAAGAGCAAACCTCAACCCCAAAGAAAGCACCAGAAAATGCTAGATTCTTTTACTTGACTCACGACGACGCAAGGAAATTGTTGGAAGGTTTTGATATTGAAAATGTCGCGAAGTACGACACTGCTAGATCTCATCCTTGCTTAATGCTGTACAGCAGGCATAATGAATTGCGAAGAAAGATCGAAGGTGAGGGGAAATAATATTATACTTGCAAATTGTATTTTATACTTGAGTTGATTTTCTTCTTCTGATACCTCCCATAGACTTTCGTCAACACGAAGAGGCGAAAATGGAAGCAACAAGAGAGCGCCTGAAACTTCATAAAGAATCGCACAGAGCAAATCGTTATGCAGCCTGTGGATCTCCGATCTTCGTTAAAAAATCGCCGTCTCGGATGGTCAATGGTACGGACATGGATGTCGCAATCGAATTGAATGCACCTTCCCATTGCATTGCAGAAATGAGGCAGCTATTCAACCTCCTCGATAGAGATTCGTCAGGTCTTCTGACTAGAGAGAAGATTGAATGTTTCTTTGATATGATTGGATATGGAATTGGAGGAAATCTCACGGAATTCATGTCTAAAATGGGACTAATGATTCAGTTTCCGGAGTTCGTAAAAATTCTGCATCTAGAACTCAACAGAGAATTAACATATTCTTGTGACTTGGTTATGCACGCCTTCGATTTTTTTGCAAAAACTGATTGTGAACGAGTGGAAGGAGTAATCCCACGTCAATTATTGATTGAGATTCTTCAATTGTACGGCGACGAAAAATGGATAAGGGAAAAATCTGCATCATGTTTGAATTGTGTTGGACTTGCATCAACACAGATCAATTACAAACATCTCGTGGAAAATGTACACCGACTTTGGGAATGCAAGACTCTTAATAATTTTTTAACAACTTGAGCTTTTGTGACCTTCAAACAAGAGAGGAGTCAATCCTCGTTCTTTCAATACTGTAGTATGGCTGGCTGTTGCATCTGGAATTTGCTCACATATTTCTGTTGCATGCGAAGAGAGGAGAGGCTACCAGACGTGAACTCATTGCAGAACAAATAGCACGGACTACTAATAAATATATTGCAACCACCTACGACGAAGAAAAATACGAATGGGATCTTGACTTGTCTTCTTTATCCCCGATGGAGGAATCGGTATCATCTTTGCAGGGTTCTACCTGACAGCAGATGATACTAGCGAGGGGCCATGGATCGTTCCATAAGAATGTTGCTGTGGTAACTTCTGACAATGGTCTCATTGCAAGGTGTGGTACTATGAATACAGTCCACTTGGACGGCATGGAAGTTCTTCAGAAAGCCGTCACATACGATCGACAGTTTGAGGATGATGAAATTCTGGAGTGGGAAGAGGATCGTAAAAAGTCTCGGTGTAGAGAAAAGACAAAGGATCGAGAATGTTTATCCGAACGGTTTCGACGTCAAGTGGAACGAGTTTCTATTGAGCAAAATGAAGCAGCTAATTGTGTGAGCAATAGAAAGGCTGGGTTTGAAAACAACCCATCCCTTGCATATACCATGCAAATCGAAACGAACGAACATCTAGAACCTTGACGCTGTATATGGGGCACTAAGCACTACTTTCACGCACAATCTAAAATAGACTCGTAGTAACTGTCGAAATAAATATGCGCTGATACCATCACTGATCAATAATCGTCCATTTCGATATAATTACCACGCATTTCTGAATTGCTGAGGGGTACGGTGCTCTGTGAGACACAAGGTGGATGTGTATTGACGAGAAGGCGATCGTCAAAGCCTGAAGATCAAACCTAACACCACTTCAGCTGGCATTTCGAAAAACATAAGTAACGTACCTCATCTCTTCCATCCGAGCCACAATATAATCAATAATATGATGAAGAATGTAGTTCTCAATTGCGTAGCGCCACGAGTAGTTGTATATTTTGCATCCAGAGAGATTTCTGAACATTGTAGAGTCCAAACTCTTCATTGAATGCTACGAGATCGCAACAGTGCTTATCGAATGCCTCATGGGGGGTCAGTAATCTGCCATCGAGATCCGATCCTTTCCAGTCACTCTAGCCTGTCTCCCGAGCGATTTCAAGATGTTTAAAATAAAGTTCTCTCTGTTTGTCAATGTCTACTGAGCTTCGAGATTTTATACATACTTAGAAATACATTGGACATTTTATGACGTTATAGACTTCTCAACATACATGAATTAAAAGACGAATTTTGTTACTCGATGAATAGACTGACTGTGTTGATACAACCCTTTCTTATTAATCGTTAGTTTCTTTCGACAATCGTTATTCCTCTGGAGAAAAAAGAAACTTTAACTTTGATCCCTTTGTCCATGTCCACCATCACTCCAAGTTCTTTTCAGTTCTGGAATCTCAACTGGGGTTACTTGAGCATTTGCGTGTATTCTGCTATTGGTACAATTGCATTGCGCACCAAATCTTGATTCTCTTTGCATGTGTAGCATATGTTACTAATCAAACACACAATTCGTCGCGAGATATTGATCGCAATCAGTTTTCATTACAATCTTCCGTAGCACTTACGCAGTGTAATGAAACTATTTGCTCTAGTTTGATTCCCTGGAAAATGAACGCAATGCTGCAAACAGTCGAGGGAGCATCCCTAGCGTACACTTTTTCTTCAAGAGGCGTCTCGATATCCATTCTGTGGCATCATCGGCAAATATTTTTCTGCAGTAGTAGTACACGTACCGGTAGCAGAACCATCCTTCCTTTCCAGTTGGATGACTTCAGCTGGTAAGATATATCACACCAAATTGGAAACTAGCATGTGATCAATGCAAAGTGCATAGCACATGGTATTCCACTTTAAAATGTTGTTTTCGCTGTTGTTATTTCCTGCCTTGGACATCACTTCACTTCAGAACCCAACAAGTACTCAATCATCCCAATGATACCTTGAAATTGGTCTGGGCATTTGGTCCGGTCCAAATCTGTACACTAGACATGGAATTTCACGCTCGCGTGACTTGCATATGGGAGGTCGTTTTCAATCACTTGCGGGACTTAGGCGTCAGATAATGAGCTGAAAAGTGATGGTTGACCAGTCCCCCAAGCCCACAGCTAAATCAGGGAGGTCGTCGGCTAAATAGATGTACTGGATGTGTGATTTGGTGCATTATAGCGTTAGATCGAGCTCATCTTGTATGATGGAGCGTGGTTAATAGTGGTTGTTTCTTGTGTCCAGGTCGCAATTTGTAAAAGTCTGAGGAAAATTGGAATTTTGACCGGCACGATTAAGATTTCTGCGCACTGGCCTCAATCCAGTAGTGAGCAAAGCAGTAGTCATAATAACTCCATTGATACTTAGCTACTCAATTGAGTGATGATCGCGTTAGTCTATTCCTTTCTGTACGGGTTTGAGATTGTAATTCCGCCATGAGCTCTATAATATGAGCAAAATAAACTCAGTCATGCGAGGAACATTAGGAATTCACGCTTTTAGGAATTCATGCTTTCTTTAATTCATTGATTCCA
>Ga0115005_10005160_pt1 | contig 10349 bp, 6 predicted proteins | sample ArcOceMetagenome_FD_87163 | JGI IMG/M metagenome (GOLD analysis project Ga0115005, IMG submission 87163) | Marine eukaryotic phytoplankton communities from Arctic Ocean - Arctic Ocean - Greenland ARC118M Metagenome | ecosystem: Environmental > Aquatic > Marine > Oceanic | place: Arctic Ocean...
TTCAATATGCGTTTCAAACAATTTGTTGATTATGTTCAGATTGAAGATAGTCGTTCAACTGAAGGTGTCAAGAAGTTGCGTGCGTAATCTTGTACGGTACTATGCTGGTACCTGTGGTACAACAGTACGGTAGACTAACGTATGATACGGATGTCCCTGTCGAACAAAAAAGAACCTTTTAGCTTTTAGATTGCATTTTGTACAAAGGTTATGAGCTCCATTTTTGAGGACGCCCGGTTTCTGCTAAAAGAGCTGAGTAGCCGTTGTACAGTACATTTTTTCGCGGGATCGATATAGAATTTAGGAATTCATTTGGCGACGAAGAGGTGCTCACAAAAAGCTACTTGCAAGAAGCATCTTGTAATCTCATTCACATGCAGGTCTATATTCTGATAACCAAATCATAAAAAGAACAAAATCATTATCATCAATATCACAATCAAACATGACAACTCGTAGAGTGCCCCTTTCGTCAATCAGCGCCAATTCATCCCACCAGACACCGTCCTCCTGCTCAAATTTGCTGAAAAAGAAAAGCACAGTCATATCAAGGAATCTATCTTCGATTTCCTTGCCATCGACAACTACACAATCTTCAAAGAAAGAACAGATTGAATCTTTATATCAGGAAGAATCAGAGAAAAGACCATTGGTAGAAAAAAACGGTGAAAGGAATGGATTCGCTTTGGATGATGTAATCAGCATCTTTAGGAAGAGCCGTCAGCTTTCGCACGATTCACAGTTCGACACAACGCTTCGGCACGCCAATCCTATTCACGATAGTGATACAATACTGATGTGCGAGGGAGAAAGAGCCATGTCGTCTGCTACTTCTCAGATATTTGTTGACAGCAGAGTTGACAATACCAATTTGATGTCGCTTTACAAACCAATCGAACATGTAGATGCTGAAGAATCATTACCTGAACAGAAAGGATTTCTCGAACCTCAAAATGATCAATTCTTTTCAGAGAATATGGAGATGATGTTGACTCTGAAGCTAGGTAGCCCAGTGTACGATTCAGACAGCGAGAGTGATGCAAGCGAGGAACTTTCCGTTACTGGGTGGTAGGGTTATTTATGTATTAATGTGAAAATATATCTCAAAGGTTCACACGGGGGCAGATCTCGTCGAGTTACAATGCGTTATTTTAAATTATGCAAAATTCTGTTACTGCATTCTTCATTATCGAATTCGTCGAATGTTTGTCGCCTTTTTGTAACTCGGTTGTCCCTAGCTAGTCCCTAGTAGTGTGTCTTCTGATACATTCTGTGAGTGGGTTTTAGTCGTGAATGACTCCGTCTAAAACGAAATTGCACTATGATACTGTTTGTCAAACCCTGATTTGGATTATGCTGAGTCATCTTCAAATCTTATAATGTAGAAAAGCAGAGTCCTCGAATGCATTAATACAAGTAGAGGATCTTAGACACCAAGTGCACGTTGGTGTTTGCAATTTCCTTAGCCACGCGGTCAACATTGGCCATGGTAAAAGTATGAACAGATTCTGGCATCAGATCTTCTGTATCTGAGTCACAATTTTCACTTTCAACGTACTGACAAGAATGAACGGCAGTGAATAAATACTCTACCCAAAAGATATCAGAGATTTTTCGTCAAATCCCCCGCTTGATTTTTTGGATGACACAAAAAGCATCTCGCTGGTGCGGTGGAAACAGTGCCAGCCAAGTTAGAACGTATCAACAAGGCTGTGGACGAAGAATCTTACAATATTGCCCCGCCGCCAACATGGAAGGAGACAGTTGGAAAATTGCAGAGTCAGGGAATGCATTGAACGTTGGATGAAAAAGAAAGAGAAAGCAATGACGAAGGAACAAAACAGTCAAGAATCTCAACTCACAGTGTGAAGTCCTTTTATAGCTTATCTTTTTGATTGGAAGGGATTGATATGTTTGGACTGAAATTGGAAGTATCTTCATTTTAAAAGATAGTTTCATTGATTGTTACTTTGATGCCATTACGATTATTTGTTACTGTGCGATTGGTCTGTTACTCAATTACAAGAAACCATCTCAGTGTCTCATCCATATAAGATGAATAGGATGTCGATGTTTACTTTCATAGTTGAGGAACTTGAACAAGGCGGGACAAGAGCCGTCACGACGAAAAGGATGCCAATTGATCCGACCGCGGTTCTTATTGATGTCGTTCTTGCTGTAATACGATCAATTACGAAACTTCCAAATTCGAATCGAGACAATGTTTCCAAAGTGGTGTATGATGGTCATATAGATATTTTCGAGTGTCTCGATGTGCCTTTCAAGGATTGTGCGCTTTCCAGCTCAGATAAGGTCATTTTGATCACGATCAATACATCTTCGTCTACGGCCGTGGTTCCAACAATAAATGCATTCACTACAATGATGAGAAGTTCCAACACTATTGGCTATCTTGAGGTCAAGGTCATCAAGTTTCCGTATTTGCCTGATGGGGCAAAAGAAGATGTAGACATTGAGGAGGATCTCGATGATTTCTTTCATTCCCAAACCATCCAGGAACAGATCAAGTACCTACTCCGAGTCATCTGCTTTCGGATAGGCTTAGGGTATCGAGATACCGCAGAAAGAAATGTGCTGATAAAATTCATCAACTCTTACAGCAACGTCCTCTGCTTTGTCTTCAAGCAGCATTGGAAATCGCTATTGCGAAAGGATTTCCCCAACCTTGTTAAGGGTCACCAAAAGTGCATGTCGTTGCAACTTCTTACATTGGGGTCTAGTGCTAAAAGGTAGGACTCTCATCTGCGATTCATTTTGAGAATACGCCGAGTAGCCCATCCTTTTCCAATTTCTCACAAGTACTGCTCCTTATGCGTTCTCCTTATTCGTTTTAAACACACAGGCCAGGAAAGGAAGAGAAGATCAAGAGCAACAAAGTTTATTCACACATTACAGCCCTCGAAAGGATCCAACTGCCACTATGTACAAATAACAAGCGCCTTGAATACGCTGTGAAGTGGATAAAGGACGATGTCGGTGTGATCCTAGTTGTACTGAGCACGACCAAGATTAGGCTTTGTGATTAAATCGCATCAGGATGTCTTTTGGGTGTTTTAGCTCATTCAATAATGAGCTCATAATTTTATTGTCGGATAAAAATGACTTGCATTTTGTGAATAAAAATGAGTTTCTCCAAAAATGCATGGGAACTCTATCTTCTACTCCTTGCATGTATGATACCACCTTACACCCATACAATATGACATCTTGCACTGGCAATAATATCAGATCACATCGCTTATCAAAAGAGGTCTTTTGCAGTCAGAATACAATTGCGGTCATGACAGGACTTTCAACACTAAATCCACGCCATCTTATACAATTCCTAGCTCTCTATATCCCAGTCTTTTTCTTCGTGCACACTAACACAGCTGATTTTTCTGGTGGTAATCAATTTCACCGCTCCGCAACCGTTGACTATTTGGAAGTAACCGAGAGATTTCAAGTAACGCTTACAGGTGTACCAGGTAGAAAACCAGAGAATGTTGAGAGAAGGTATTTAGAGCATGTCTTATTTTCATACCTCAATATAGCCTTGACAACTAGAAAATATCAGATCTCTTCTGTGGAAATTGATGTTGACCAGACAATACTAAAAGATATCTCTTCTCAATCCGCATTTACTGTTATTTCGTCGACTTCGTCTATTGTGTCTGCGAATAGGAGGAAAGGAGAGATGATTGACCCTCAAGAGAATGTCGAAGATTTGAGTGAATCAGATCAGGAGCGTGAGTTACAACAAGAAGGAAAGGGTTCCTCGGCAAATAAACTTTTTGTTGAGGTAGTAGTTAACGGAAGAGATTATTCTATGGTAGAAGGACGGTTCAAGAAAGGTGTCAAGAGTGCAATCAATTTGGGTCATAAAGGTATTATAGAGATGCTGGTTGCTCCCGCGCAAGCGGAGGAATACTTCAAGGGAGTCAATTGGGTTGGAGCAGTAATTATTCCATCAGGCATGTCCAGAGTTCAGAATGTTCAAGAAGATGAACCTTCACGGGAGGATCCTGCCACTTTATTTGACGAGAGCGATGAAGGAGAGACGAGAGAGGGTAGCATCGGTACTACTTCTCCAAGTGACTTGGATGAGGGCGTTAGCGAAGAAGCAGTTGATGATTTCACAACAAAAGAGAAAAGGGCACCTATGAATTCAAGAGCAGCTAGATTCCGCACTATATCTGGATCAATTTTCATCTCCTTCTGCATTACAGTTGTCCTTGCCAACACTCTTCGTATTGCCAGTAAAAAACGAGATGAACGTAAGCGCCGCATGCAAAAGGCAAAGCAGGCATATGAAGGACCAAAGGAAACGGTGGCGAGTAAAAGAATGAGTGAACGGTTTGTTGGCATGTTGGATGATGGAGCCATCCCGACAAGATGAGTGATGCATTATATTTATATATCGTAAAAGGCATTGTTTTATTTGTTATACCTAGGCATTGCTTGATTAAATTAGGTTATTTGAACAACAAATTGAAATGCATATGAGATCTCCAAAAGTACAAAATGGTTATCGAAGTGCCATGAACAAGCGCGCTTGTTTACAAGACACAAAACAAACTTTTGCAGTAATTCAGTAATTCAGCTTATTTTTTTAGTGCGAGACATGTGTTTGGCAGTTTCGAAACAGTCAAATAGCGTACAAATACTAATGCTGTATGTTGCATGTTGCATGTACAAGAAGATCAGAACAAGTTCAGTATCAGTACATTCGAAAAGAATTCGCATAAACTTGTTCGATACAAAAAGTACCTCGCACCAGTACCACCGTATAATATACGTTTGTGCCATGCTTTATGCTTCGAAAATCTAACAGCCGCCAACTCTACTAGTCGCTAGCTCTGTACTTAGTGTACGAATGCGACCAGCTGAATGATGAGGCTGTGCAATTTCATAGTCATGTTTGGAGGAATCACTCCAAAGTTTGGAGTGATTCAAACGGCCTGTTGATCGGTCAGTAGCAGCTTGAAGCTGACGACGCATTTTGGAAAGGAAGTCTATCACCACGTTATCCATATCGATTCACTGGGAGATTGAAGTATCTTTATTTTTTTGCCCTATCAAAAGAGCGCAGACAATTCCAGACCAATGAGATCTGGCAAATAACTGAAAGGCCAATCTCAATCGAGGGGTGATCCACTTCCAGCCCCCATCAAAATGTTCTGGACTTTTGTAAAACAGCTGTATTTTGTATTTTCGATTTTCAACTCCACAAAACCAACCAACCTGCAACCACTTTGAACTTTCATAAATCAACTGTTGTTAATTTATTAATTAATGCGAAAATTCCCTTGCATCCAAACATAATTCACTGGAGAATTATCACAAACACACTATTTGAAAACAGTTGAAAGCAGTTGAAAAGGAGCAAGTATGAAGCTCACATTAGCATTTCTCGCCTGGGGTTCTCACTCGTCTAATGTTATGGGATTCACCAGCCGGAGCACGATTCACCCTCGTTTAGTATTCGCACCTGTCTCGCCTCTTACCAGCACTTTCAGAAAGAATACTGCCAGTCGGAATAATGTTGAAACATGGCTTCGTTCAACAAAGGCTAAAGCCTTCTACGAGGATGTGGATGGCATTGGAGAGCTTACTAGTCATAATGGACTTTCGCCTGTAGAAGGAGAAAGTGACGAGGAATTAATGAACCTTACTGAAGGTGCTCTTTTGGATCCAGCTACAGTAGTGAAAGAAATTTTAGAAAGCTCTCTGGTTGATCCTGAATTGAATCCATCAATGCCCGCTGAAGAATTGAAAAATGACCCTGAGAATGCGCGGAATGAAGTTTTGGTTCAAAAGACGGACAAAGAGGAGGAGGATGTAATTGAAGCTCCAACTTTGGGCAAAATTATCAAGTTTGCAATTCCTGCTATTGGGGTGTGGCTGTGCAGTCCACTCCTTTCTCTCATTGATACAAGCACTGTTGGTTTGCTTTCTGGAACTGCACAGCAGGCTGCCCTCAATCCTGCTGTTGCTGTTACTGACTATAGTGCATTACTGGTAGCCTTCATGTACACTGCAACTACGAATCTTGTTGCTGGTGCAAAGGAAAGCGAAAGGGGACTGAAAGAGAAACCAAAGACCAGGAAGGCACTGATTCATTCTTTGCAGCTGTCTGGGTTTGTTGGCGTGGTATTGGGTAGTTTGCTTATGACGCTGGCCCCTATTATGTTGAAGGGGATTATTGGGAATGACAGCATTGATCCTGAAGTGTTTTCTTCTGCATTGAAATACGTGCGAATTCGTGCCCTTGGATTCCCTGCTGCTGTTTTGATTGGTTCGGCTCAGAGTGCTTGTCTTGGTATGCAAGATATCAAGGCACCCATGTTGGTACTTCTCGCAGCTGCGGTCGTGAACTTTTTTGGTGACATGCTTTTCGTCCCCAATGCCAACGCATGGCTTGGAGGAGCTGCAGGAGCTGCTTGGGCGACAGTGTTTAGTCAATATGCAGCGATGGCCTTGTTCATGACGTGGCTGAGAAGCAAGCCCGCAAAGAAGCCAGAGACTGTAAACATAACGAATGCTATCTTGGAGTTGACTGGAAAGTCAAATGAGGGAAAGCCAAGGCGCAGGCGATTCCGCAAGACTTTGCAGGGACTCATTAACTCGCAGAGTGAAGTGGGAGGGCAGGAGGATGTTGCGTCGACTTCAACGAAACCTCGTCCTTTCCTCAACTTCAAGAGAAAATCTGACAAGACAGTTACTCAGCAAGAATATTTTTCTTCAAGGGGATTTCTTTCCGGCGAGATGAGAAAGCGTGATCTCCTCAAGTTTCCTCCTTTGGAAGACGCCAAGGAGTTCTGGCCTTACGTCCTTCCTGTTACCACCACATCTGTTGGAAGAGTATCTGCATATGTTGCAATGAGCCATGTAGTATCGAGCTCTTTGGGAACTCTTAGCATGGCTGCCCAACAAGTCATCGTTTCCGTATTTTACTGTCTCTGTCCGTTTGCCGATTCTCTCAACCTTACCGCTCAAAGCTTCATCCCGGGGATCTTTCAGAAGAAATGGGGACCTGCCAGAGCTGATGCTCTGAAACTTGCCACTACTAACTTTATGAAGGCAGGTGCGATCTTTGGCGCAGGTTTGGTTGGAATTGTTGCGATGATTCCACTATTCAGCAAGTTTTTCACTACGGATCCTCTTGTGATTGCACAGGTCAACTCTGTCGTTCCCCTTTTAGCTGGAATCTTTTCGATCCACGGATTCATCTGTGCAGGTGAAGGTCTCCTTTTAGGGCACAGAGACCTCGGCTATCTTGGAAAAACATACGGAGCCTATTTCTTTGCTCTTCCTTACTTTATGCTTCGGTGTAAGAAATTTGCCCTTGAAGGGGTCAAGCATATTGATTTGACTTCTCTATGGGGAATCTTCGCTTGGTACCAAGTAGTCCGGTTGGCTGTATGGGCCGTCCGTCTTCGTATACTCGACATTCGTGCACGAAAAGATGCACCTGTCAAGGCACATAATGCATGAGGTTCTACAAGAAATAACTCTCCTTCAATTGCTTACGATTGTAAGCATGGCCTCTTTTCAGGGCCTAAATAAGCTGATCAAGCCGAGGTGCCATTGATACAGCATCGATGACAAGCGCCTGTTCCTGTTCTCGCTTTTATCCTGACGAATAAAAATCAACTGCAGAGGAACGATTTATTGTGAATGTACTGCAATTCGAATCAGTAGTAGATACATCTATGAACATCTGATTCTATCTTCGAGTAAAGGGAATATTGCGGCAGTGTGTAACACTGCATGGATCTATATGTATTTATAATTTATTTTATAAAGCCATGAATATCTATCGTGAACATTCAATTATTTAATTCAAACTTAAACACAAATGGACAGCGAAACTGGGTGGAACCATATTGATCCAAGTGTATTTCCACTTTAAAAACCTACAAGTTGCCCAGTTCTTTTTATCTTAAATCTTAGAAATCCCCATATTTCTTTAAAACCATACGTCCAAGCGTTTTCTCTCAAGGCCTGTATTTCAACTTCCTATCATCATAAATCTTCATCTAGCAGGGGAAACGAGCCCTTATCAGAGAAAGTGCACTGCAATTGCCATACTTTTATGTCCTTGTCCCATTTCAAACTCGTGAGAGAGCAGGATCTGCTATGTGCTTGCTTCCTCTTATCTCTTATTACGAATCTTGTCTTTTCCATAATAACATCATGAAAAGGTTTATCTCCAAAGATTTCTGCGAATTCTTCCAGTTCATTTGTTTTCAGAATGAGAGTAATATCCTCGTAATGATGCCATCCATTGAAATCTACCATGTCTTTGTCATAATATGGTCCTTGTTGCCAGGTAACTCCCAAGTAGTTATCCTTTGGTGTAAGTACGGTCTCCTCTATGGCAAACCGGCCTACGGGGACGTGAAGAATTTCAGCGCCATTGTAACTCTGCACGAGCCATACTTCTCCGTACTCAGTGAGTTTCCAACCAATAATCAAACAATAATGATGTTTTTTTATCCTGGACTTGACGATGCTTTCCCTGTGCTCTTGTGCAAATGCCATCGTAGGAATGAAAGAGAAAGAAATCACAGGGCCATTTTGAATGATTTCAATTTTAATTTCCTCCACCTTGCTGCCATTGATGGTCTTGAACCCGCCGTGCTTATCCAATACATCCATCATAGATAATCCTATACAAGACTCTACATTGTCCCAGCTATATATCAATGACGGTCTTTTTCCATGCGCAATAGCACCTCTACAATTGATGCATTGATAGGCTACCAATGGAGCCAGAACTTTTCCTGATGAAAGATGCCCAGGTGACAAAGGACGAAGGTATCCATCCAACCACGGCCACTTTTGTCTCACATTGAATTGAACAACTGATTCGACGACTGTACTTGGAGAAGTGCGGGGTTGATTCTTTCTTCGGCGTGATTTCCTGGAACCTTCTTCACTCATCCTTTCACAGCAATTTTCATAAAAGGTTTGCATGTCTTCGTATATATTTTGCGCGTCTTCGTTGTTTGGAAAGTTACTGGGGTGCATGTGCACCAGGAGCTCTTTCATCGCACCCAATCTCTCTTCATCTTGTTGCAATTCTTTCATTGTCAAGTCAGGCGAAACAAGGCGAAGAACGTGAAGTAGATTTTCTATTTAATGCAGGTGCATGGTTTGATGAGACGGATGAAACGGGGCAGCGAATATGTTCACCGGTATTATACTCTCTTACCTCTATTATGATCTTTCAACAGAATTCTTCTTTGTACTGTTTCAAGGAACATTGTATTTTCATGCATAACCGCTTGCTCTGTCTCAGAGCTTCCAGATTCACTGATGTATTCTTGATGATGGATCATTAAAAAAGAAACTTTCACCGCGTAATTTGAAATTGGTTTATTGTAATATCGATCATAGATTGAATACAACCCCTCACACCACCGTCCGCAATACCGGTAATAATGTGAGCCGGCCCCGCAACTCTGTGCCAACGGAAAACATAGGCTTTTACTTTATTTATTTTAACGGCTCCTCCGACAGGAATAAATTATTTTCCAAAAAATGTGACGAGTCAACGGTAACATTAACCGTTTCCAACATTTTCACCTGATACAAATTCAATGTTGAAATCAGCCCAAGCGCAAGCCAAGCGAAGGAGAAATAAAACCATTTACGTTCACACGTATAACCGACACAAAAAAGTCAAAAGCTGCAAGGTTATCACAGGCATCAATCGCTAATCACCACATCTATAGACCACAATAATAGGCACTGTGTCATTCATTCCTTGGTGTTGGACACTGTGAATACAATGCTCTAGCTCGCAAGGTGCTCCTTATAGCCTTCGTTTCCGTGAGTGTTTGAAGGTTGTAACTGGGGAAAGTGTCAGCTCTTCCATTTTGTGTGCTAAAAAGTACATGAAGGTGAAGGAAGTCCACTTGTCAACTGGTAATGACCAGCTTGAATTCTTCTCAACACAGCAAAATACGGCCATGTGGAATCCATAAAATGGGCCCATCAACAAGGATACTTGCTCTATTGGGGTTTTGAGGTATCATGTGAGCAATCGTTTGCGTTTTATGCTATAGTGAAAAGGCATTATGTGAGCGCAGTAAGTCTTCGTTGCAAAGCCGAAGTATGGTCACCTTGATGCTTTGAAGTGGTAGAATATGGTTGTCCATGGAGGAAATGGAATTTCACAGATGTGGCTGAGTGTGGGCATCTGTTCTGTCTCCAAAGGGTGAGAGAGAAGACTGTTTGGGATTGAGGTCCTTGTGCAAATGTAGTCCAATAGTTGAGTGAGAACTGTTACCCATGAAAAACTCCACATGTACTCTGCTGCATCCAATGGACGACGAAAA
>Ga0115005_10005161_pt1 | contig 10348 bp, 9 predicted proteins | sample ArcOceMetagenome_FD_87163 | JGI IMG/M metagenome (GOLD analysis project Ga0115005, IMG submission 87163) | Marine eukaryotic phytoplankton communities from Arctic Ocean - Arctic Ocean - Greenland ARC118M Metagenome | ecosystem: Environmental > Aquatic > Marine > Oceanic | place: Arctic Ocean...
TCAAGCCTAGGGTTTTTTGTTTCTTTTTGGGCTTATGCCAAAAAGAAAAAGCACTACTTTGGGATTTCTCAAATAAATTTGATTCGCTAAACTTTCAAATTAATCTAGAGTCTTAAAGTAGAACTAGGGAAGAGCTCAATAATATACTAAGTGTAAAATATTACGCAAACTGATCCACCCCGCTTATTTCAAGCTGACCCACCCAGAGTTTTGAAAGAAGTAGACGCTATGAAATTTAAATTAATGTGTGTTACTTAAAATCCTTTTAACCCAGATATTTAATTTTAAGAAAATACCTTTGGGAACGTAGGTAAATACGTAAGTAGCTTTTGAAATAGTCCATTAAATAATGGTTTCTTTAGTTATGATTAGAATGAAAACAATGGAAGAAGAAAAAATAAAAATATTTTTGGCTGATGATCATCATGTATTTAGAGAAGGGATCCGAATTATCTTAGAGCTTCATGCTCCCATGAAAGTAGTAGGAGAAGCTGCTACAGGAAAAAAATTACTTAAGGATCTAGTAGGACTAGAAGTGGAAGTGTTACTCTTAGATATTGATATGCCTGATATAAATGGGTTGGATTTAATGGAGGTTATTTCTAGTAAATATCCTCTACTTCCTGTCTTGGTTTTTTCATCCCATGACAATGAGCATTACATTCATCACATGATAACAAATGGAGCAAAAGGATATATTTTGAAAAGTTGTAAAAAGGATGAATTGATTTTAGCCATAAAAATAGTTCAAGCAGGGGAGGCATATCTTGATTCAAAAGTCTCCAAAAAGTTTTTTCAATTTATAGAAAAAAAAGAAAAAAATGCACAAAGGAGTGCGAAAACTCCACTCACCAAAAGAGAAATCGAAATATTAAAACTTGTGGCACAAGGTCACACCAATCAAGAAATTGGTAGTCGTTTGTTTATTAGCCATCGTACGGTAGATACTCATCGCAGAAATATGATGGTCAAATTGGATTTGCACAATGCTGCTGCACTTACCCTTTATGCTTCTGCAAATGGATATTTGAATGATGGTAATTCGTAGTAAATCAATTTTAAAGGTACTTAGTTTTAGTTACTATAATATTTTTTAAGGAGATAGCTAATTCAAAAAATACGTTCTGTAACGTAGGTAATTACGTTCCTTTTTTCTTCGGAAGAATTAATTTTAAAATTACATTTGTAATGTGAAGGATTATATATGATACTCCGAAATGGTAAATTATTAGGATAGAAATTTCAGAGGTAATTAGAATTTAAAGCTATCAATTTTTTGTAAAATAAATTTTTTTTCTACAGTGAAATGTAACTAACACCGCTCATAGCTCAAGGTTCCCTAAAGTCGACTTGTTATTATTAGAGTCGATTTTATGGGAAACAACCAAATGATTTTTTTTGATACTTAAAATCTAGTGTACTAATAGGTGCTCAATTTATTCCTTGTATTTTGAACACTATCATAAATATAAACCCGTCTTTCCCAATTTGATATTGGGTAAATGAAAAAAGAGCAACTGTAAACAGTTGCTCTTTATCCATTGTATAGTTACTTAACTTCAATTTTAATTCAAGCTCACCTTCTCTTTCAATTCATGATACAGATTATTCACATTCACAAATTTTGTTTTGAATTCCTCAATCTTCATCATCATGTTCTCTTTTTGGATTTGCGCACCTTTAAATCGAAGGACTAATTCTTCCTGTTCGGTTTTTAAAGCTACGATTTCTTTGGTTGTGGTAGCCAATTCATGATTGGTCTCAAATTGCTTTTGTTCCCAGTAAATGAGATCCTTAGTCAACTTACGATTAGTGGACTTCATGATTCTAAACTCTTTGGTAAATTTGCTCACCTCATGCATCTTCTCCACTTGACCATCGATTTTATTTTGTAGTTCTTTGTTTTCCTTCATGGAAGTCAATATTCTTTCCTTTAGGTTTCCTATTTCGCGATCGAGACTAACTTTCTGATTGCCCCAACCTTTACTAGCCTTGAGATCGGTAGCGTATTTATCATTTAATCGACTTTTTTCTTTTTTGATTACACCATGTTGGTGAGTGAGGTAAGTATGATCTGAGGTAAGTTTGTCCAAATTGTTTTGCAGGGTAAGCATTTCAGTTTGAGTGGCTTGAAGTTGTTGGGAGAGCGATTCATTGAGTGGGATATATTTTTCTTCGGTCTCTTGTATTTTTTCTTGAGCGTTTGTTTGATGTCGCTCTAATTGTTGACTTTTTTTCTTTTCCTTATTGTGCTGTTTGCTCATTGATTTTAGCTCCCTACTAGATTCATTATATTTAACTTTCCAGTTTTGATCACTTTTCGTTTTCAAATTTTTTCCAATAAAAAAACCGATAAGACCGATAATAATAGATACAGCAATAGTGGTGTACATGCTTTGATATGTTTGAAGGTGAATAAGTAAATATGGCTTTGGAGTCTGCAAATGTAACGAGGATTTTTTAAAGTTGTTTTAATCTATGGAACTTCTTGGTGCTTGCCTCGGATGGATGGCAATAAAATATCTGGTATCCCCAGTTTTAAAATGGAACATAAATAGTAAGTCAAACTATAAATGATCAATAATAAGTGGTGAACGAGGAGTATTTTTCCTAGCATCTAACTACTCATCAGTTGACTTGACCTAGTATCTTTGTGAAAAAAAATATAAGGTAGCGGCAAGTAGTTACAATCCTTTTAGAAAAATGATTAGGAGAATTTGAACCCGCTTGGTTCCGGTGGTCAGGGAGGATTCAGTTAAGTACTTTTCAAAGAGGAGTCTATGGAGAAGTAAAAACCGTTGCCCAGGTTCGGGTAATCGGTCAATGATAATTGAGTGTTGCGGTAGTGTTGGGTAATTTATTTAAAATAAAAAATCGAATAAATGAAGGGGAGAAAAGAGAAAAAAAGCAAATCTAAAATATCCAACAAAACAGAAAAACCAATAAGATTTCGGGCTTGCTCTTTAGGAACTAATTTTTTTTTAATAGTATTACAATCGTTGGAAATATATGTATATAGTATGTTTAATTGTTCTTGCGTGAGTGATAATAATTATAAATAGCTTAGTGCAGCACCCTTGGGTTTCTAACACACGCCCAGTTTCCAAAACAAGTTTATATTTTAAACTTCTGAAATTTTTCTTTTTTCTTTCACTAAAAAAGGACTTGAAGAAAAGGGCATAGTACAATCGTTTTGTGCTTTACTTAAATTTTTTTACAATATTCATGTTGTTCTAACATACGTCCAATTTTACAAACAACTTTTATTTTTGTTTGCCCTTTCATTAAAAATGAACTCGAAGAAAAGAGCATAGTACAATCGTTTTGTACTATGCTCAAATTCTTTACAACACCCTTGTTGTTTCTAACACACGCTTAATTTTACAAACAAATTTATATTTTAAACTTCTAAAATTTTTCTTTTTGTATCAAAAAAAAATTAAAGAAAGGAGCATAGTTCAATCGTTTTTGTACTATGCTTAACTTTTTTAACCATCACTTTACAAGCAATGCTTAAAGGTTAATATTAACACAAATGTATTTAATTAATTATCTAAAATCATCGTCTTAGTAGTGTATTTTACTAGACTAGGGAGGGTATTTGAAGGGTACTTTTAATAGGGTATAGAAATAGGAATTATGTGAAGTGGCTAATTTATCAATTTTTTTATGACAGCATATCGCGTTAAGGCAACAGCATTATGCAAATTCAATTTTTGCATAATATTTTTTCGGTGGGTGGCAACTGTTTTAATACTAATAAACAATGAGCTGGCAATTTCCTGATTGGATAAACTATTTGCCACTAATTTCAATACTTCAATTTCTCTATTAGTCAATGGAATGTCAGGATATTGAGGAACCTTTTTATTTATGTTTAATCCACTAAATAATCTATTAGCGATTTCATTACTCAGGTAAGTATCTCCGAGCGCGACTGTTCTGATCGCATGGATTAATATTTCTTTTCTTGCAGATTTAAGAATATATCCTTTGGCTCCATCCTTCATCATTTGATTGGCATATTGATCATTTTCATGCATAGTGAAAACTAATACATTCACTTCAGGGAAATTTCCGGATAGTTCTGTTATAATTTCGATACCTCTTTTTAGGGGCATGTCAATATCTAATAACAATACATTTGCATTTGCATCAGATAGTCTTTCCAGTACCTCGATACCATTATTGGCTTCACCAACTATGATGATATCCTTTTCTGTATTTAACAATTCTTTGATTCCATCTCGAAGAATGGGATGATCGTCAGCTAGAAATAATCTAATCTCTTTTGTAGGCATACTTTTTTTTAAAGCGGTAATTCAATAGTGATGATTGTTCCATTTCGCGGGGAGGAATCAATGTCAAATTTACCCTTTAAACTGATAATTCTGGAATTAATATTTCTAAATCCATAACTATTAGTTTTTAATTTATTTGAATTCATATCAAACCCAATTCCATCATCGATAATCATCAGGGTAATATTTTGTTGATGTTCTATCAATTGTAACTCTACCTCTGATGCATTAGCATGTTTGTTGATGTTATTTAAAACTTCCTGAGCAATACGAAATAAAGCTAACTCAATTTTAAAATCAAATTTTTCTGATTTCTGATAAAGATCAAAAGTGATATTAATATTACTAGTAGAAAAGATGTTTTTACAATACGCCTTGATTGCTATTACCAAACCAAAGTCGACTAATATATTAGGGCTAATATTAGTATATATTCCTTTTATCTCAGTTATTGCCTGTTCGACTAATGAGATCGTTTTTTCGGCATAAAGATTTTGTTGAGGACTTGATTTATCAACGGACGATAAAACAAATTCAGCATTGAGCTTAGCTGCCGCTAAAATGGAATTAACACCATCATGTAGGTCGGCAGCAATTCGGACTCTTTCATTTTCTTGTCCTGTGAGGATAGCCTCAATCTCAGATAATTTTGCTTCTTTTATTTGAGTGATATTGGTAATACTACCCAAGTATTCTAAAGGAGTTCCATCAATATCTCTTTTGAAAACGTGATCTCTAAATAGTAGCCATTGCCAATTTTTTCCTTGATTACTAGCTCTAATTTCAAATTCAAAAATATGGTTTTCTCTGTCTTCTGAAATTTTTGAAAAATGCGCTTTGGTCAATTCTAAATCATCCGGATGAATCGTAGCAATGAGTTGTTCAAGTGTTTGTATTTTATCATAATCACCTCCTAAAATACTTTTACCCTTTGTAATAAATAATGCTTTCTTAGTTTTTAAATCCATGATATAACTAATGGATAGACTCGCATTTGAAAACTTTTGATTTAGTAGGATTTGTGCTTTTAGTAATTTTCGGGTTTTAAAAAGTTGGGTGGTTTCAATGGAAACTGTTGAAACGCCAATCGTTTCCTTTTGGTTATTTTTAAGCGGAGATGCTTCGATAATCCAAGATTGGTTTTTGCCTGATGATGGAAAAGATATTTCCCGTGTGATCCTTTTGTTTAGATTTAAAACTTCCTGTTTTAATTTTGATAATGCAAGCGTACCTTCATTGATGGCAATTTCCTCATCTCTTTTTCCCAACAGATTCTTTTCATCAATGTCAGGGTGGCTATTAAATATCCAAGTGTATTCCAAGTTTTTATTGGTCTCAGCCATGATCATATTCTCGCCAATCTTAGAGGAGAAAAGTCGGTTTTGTAATTTTACTGAGTCTTTCTCTTTTAGTTTTTTTGGCGTCTTTTTATCTAAAAAAAGGATAACGATGTCTTGATCTTCTAAAGAATGATCGAATCGAATATCCACGACCGCAGATATTTTCTTTTTACCTAAAAGAGCATGTGAAATCACAGAATGATCAGCAATAGGAAAAGAAATATTTGGAAATAAATTTTGGATTGGAGTACCTATAAATATTTTTTTTTGTTTGGGAAAAAAGTCTAAAGCAGAAGGATTAATATTTATAATAAGCCCTTTTTGATTGATTAGTATGATGCCATTCTTGGCAGAATCGAAAAATATATCTGATAGTTCAGTTAAGTTTGCCATTATCATTATTATCCTAACCTTCAAGTAGCTAGAATAACTTTTATTTATTTGGGAAGGAAAGGAATAGAAAGAAGATAGTTTCTCTAATTAAAAGTGTTGTAACAATGTTAAAGGTAGGATTAAATAGTTACAATATACGTTTATATAACTTATTAATAGAGGTCTATGAAAATGCTCTATAGGTTAGGCTATTTTGGAAAAGTAGGTTACTGTGTTTTTAAAAATGTAGCATAGCAAAATTTGGTTAGATGAACTACAGCTTGCAAAAGTATAGGGGTATATATGACAACGGTTATTACAGGTAGGAGGGTTTTCTTGTTTAGGATAAAATGCGTTTGATTAAGTTTAAATATTTCACCTTCGCAAAAAGAAAAGGATTCAGAAAGTTAACTTTCTGAATCCTTTTTTTTTGCAGTTCTTGGTTTTTCAATCAAACTTTTAATCCAATTCTCTGATCATTTTTCCATTAAAACTTATACTGAACTCCTCCACTAAGTCCCCAGAAAATAGAAGAATATTTTAATTGATGAAAATTAGATTTTCCAAAATCTTGATAGCGAAAATCAGTTCGCAATTGAAGCGAAATTTTTTCATCCAAGTGATAACTTAAATAAGGACGAAGATGATAGGAAAGAAAAAATGTAGAAACGGGTAAAAAATCATTCTCAGTAGTTGGGTAAGAAATGATTTGATTACTAATGTCTAAAGATTTTCCCATTTGGCTTTTTGTGAAGTTGAAACTAACTCCGGTGCTCATTCCTATTTCTATTTGCCCAAATGATTTTTTCAAACCAAGCAAAATTGGAACAGAGAAATAATCCATTTTATTGTGATGCTTAACTGTTCGAGTTGCGATAGCGTCCGTCAGAATTCCGACCGGTGAATTTGGGTTAACGATAATCGTATCCCATGATCGGCTAAAGTTAAATTCACTTTCCGATTTTAAATATTCTAATCCACTCGTGATAAAAATATTTTCATTGAAATGGATGCTTGCCTCTAGTGCAAAAGAATGGCCTAGTTCAGATTGGAAACCTTGATTTAAAAAATCTCTTCGTTCCTTTTCAGAAGGTAGGGTGGTCGAAAATTTGTTTTTTATGGTGTGTATTCCTGTAAAAACACCAAGGCTGAATTTTGTTTTTCCTGCGTTAAAATTTGAAAGATTAATTAATTCGTTTAAATCTAATTGATCTCCATTTTCATTTGGAAGGAGTAGGTTAGTAGATTCTATTTTTGTAAAATCGATTTTTTGTCCACCGAAAAGTTGCTCATTTTTTAGGGCCTCTTTTTGAATAGGGGCGGGTGTGTTTAGTATTTTATTTCCACCTGTTTCATCTTTGAAAAAAATATTATTTAATATTTCAGCAGGAATCGAGTTGCTGTTTTTTGGAATAGTATTTAGAAACTCGTTTTCGATAAGGGTAGTTGTGGATTGATTTTCACTTTTTGATAAAATAGTAGGTGTTGGATTCTCTAATTTTTCAGGTTGGATAAACGGTGAATTGTCTATTCTTTTATCATCACTTACTTTTTTATCATCACTTACCTTATCATTTTCTATTTGGTTGACATTTTTATTTTCGATGATTTTTTCATTCTCCTTTTGAAGTTCAGTTATTTCCTTCGAGTCATTTTTTTCTAAATTCGAAATAAACTCATCATTGAACTGGTTCCAAACAATTGCTCCTCCAACTAGGAATAATGCTATTAACAGCAGCAAATATCTTTTTCTAAAAAAAATAAATTTTCTTTTAGGCGATTCTGTAGCAATGGACGATGCTATGTTTTTCCATAAATCATCAGGATCAACACCATCCAGAGAGGAGGCATTTTTGAATCGGTCTTGTATGTTTTTTTCGAAAAATTTCATATCAAAATATTAAAAGTAAAAATTAATTGAATGAAAAATTAAATTGAAACTCATCATCAGTTTGTACCCTCTTTTTTAACCAACCTCTCGCTCTGGATAATCGTTGGCGAGATAGAGCAGTATCAATGTCTAATAGTTTTGCAATCTCATCATGAGAAAAATCATCAATCACAAACATATTGAAAACGTCAAAATAGTTACGAGGCATTTTCTTTAGCCAAACCAACATTTCTTCATTCGAAATTTTTTCATAAGCAGTTGGATTAACTTTTGATTCGTGCAAATCGATGATTAATTCTTCGGTGGAGTTTCTATTATTTTTTGCATTGTATTTGAAGCAATTGTTGATGGCAATTTTAGTGGTCCAAGTTTTAAAACTTGCTTTTTGCACATCAAATTGATGGAGGTTTTTGAAAATATGAATAAAAGTATCTTGAAGAACATCTTTCAGTTCAGCACCATTAACCAAGTACCTTTTACACATTACATTTAAGTAAGGTAAAAGAAGGTTATACAGTTTTCGCTGAGCTTCTCCATTCTTGGAAAGGCAAAGAGCAATCAATGGTAAATTTATTTGGTCAGACACTTAGATTGATATTAGTAAAGCTAAAGGATAGAAGCATTCTAGGAAATAGAATGCTTCTATCCTTTATTTATTCTTCAAATAAAAGAAATATTAAGTACAATTACAATTGGTGTCAATCGTTCCAGCAACTCCATTTGGATTAGTACACGCATCTCCAACGTTAGCTTGGATAGAAGGACAATCAAATACGATCGTATTGGTTGCGCAATCACAATTTTGATCAATTATTCCAGTATTTCCAATTGCATCAGTACACGTATCTCCGAAGTTAGCTTGAATAGAAGGACAATCAAAAGTTGAAGTATTGGCTGTACAATCACAATTCACATCAATTGTTCCAGCAGCTCCATTCGCATCAGTACACGCATCGCCAAAGTTAGCTTCGATGGTAGGACAATCATATACTATTGGATTGGATGTACAATTACAATTCATGTCAATCGTTCCAGCAACTCCATTTGGATTATTACACGCATCGCCAAAGTTAGCTTCGATGGAAGGACAATCATATACTATTGTATTGGGTGTACAATTACAATTCATGTCAATCGTTCCAGCCGCTCCATTTGCATCACTACATGCATCTCCAAAGTAAGCTTGGATAGCAGGACAATCATATGGTAAAGCATTGGTAGAACAATCACAATCATTATTAACTATGCCAGCATTTCCATTTGAGTCAGCACACGCATCTCCAACATTGGCTAGAATATTTGGACAATCAAAAGTGGTTGACGGCTCCACGCAATCACAATCAGTATTAACGTTACCATAAGTGAGCGTAGCTGTTGAACACGGATCTCCAAAATTAGCTTCAATACTTGGACAATCAAAAGTAACCACTACTTCGCATTCACAATCTGCATTGACGATACCATCTACAGGTACACCATTTGGATTATTGAATTGGCAAATATCTCCAATATTGAGCCCTAGTGCAGGACATTCAGATTCAGGGGTGATTAAAGTTTCATCAATGTCATCCTTATTACATGAAGTAATCAGAAATAAACAGAGGAAGAATCCGCAGAGGTAAATAAAGTTATTTTTCATTTTTATTATTTCTTTTAATAAATTATTTTTTAATAAATTTTTCTCTTAAAGGCCTTTTCATTTACTTATATCTGCGACAACTTGATAATGTGACACTATGGGAATAAAAAAAGTAGATACGATCAATTAGCTACCCAAAAATGTCAATTTATTAATCTGCTATTCCTAATAAAAACTAACTAAAAACAACTAATTTTGCACTTCATTTTTTTAATAGAAAACAGACATGGAAAAGATCAGAAAGAAATTAATTCAAATTTGGGATAATGAAATTAGAGATGCGCTTGGCAGAGGAGAAGTGGTTCTCGAGCAACAACTAAAAGCTGAAATGTACCATCAGCTCAGGTTGAAATTTCCAAAATATAAAATATGGACTACCCCAACTTTGTATTTGAAAAAATATGATTTGGATAGGATAAAACCAGACTTAGTTATTTCTAATGACAAAGAAATATTAGCCATCATTCAATTGAAATTTAAACCTTGGGAATTTCTAGATTACAAAGAAGATTTGCGAATCTTAACTGGACTGGATAAAGTAGGGAAGTCGAAAAAGATTAAATTAGGAATGATTCCTTTTTCATCTGTTTGGCAAGAGCAAAAAACGAAAGAGGAAAATAATCTGAATTTTACTATAACTGACGATTTACTGAAAGTGCTGATTACCGGTAGTCGAGCGGGATGTCATTCTTTAGAATTGAAAAAAGAGGAGAAACCGAGTCAGAATTTTTTACATCTCTTTGGGTATATCGAAAATGAAACGAGCTTGTTTTTTGGCAATAGCTTTTATGGAAAAGAAAAAGAA
>Ga0115005_10005163_pt1 | contig 10344 bp, 6 predicted proteins | sample ArcOceMetagenome_FD_87163 | JGI IMG/M metagenome (GOLD analysis project Ga0115005, IMG submission 87163) | Marine eukaryotic phytoplankton communities from Arctic Ocean - Arctic Ocean - Greenland ARC118M Metagenome | ecosystem: Environmental > Aquatic > Marine > Oceanic | place: Arctic Ocean...
ACGGTGAGCTCATGGATATCACAACAGGTGATGTGGGCAAAGTGTCTGGTAACATTTGGAATGTTAGTGCCAAGGCGGGTATTCGAGATATTTCAGCGGGTGAGCGTGATCAGCGAAGAACTGACGACTTAACCTATGGCGCCCATGAAACGCTGGGTGATGACGAATTCACTATTGAGTTTAAGTAAGGATTTATCATGCAAGCACTAGCAGTTGAAACCGTTTACCTAAACAGTCAATACCAAAAAGACGATGACGGTGAGTTTGTTCTGAACGATGCAAACGAGCGCCAACTTAATCATGGCGAAGAGGGTTATAGAATTAAGCCGTTAAACTCATTGCAGTTCTGTGAAGTGATGACGGATGGCTTTGAAATTCGCGGTGGCAATAATGTAATGAAGTTCGCAGGTGTTCAGTTGTTACTTCGTTATGGATTAGAGAACCCCGCAATCATTCCCAAGTTGCCCGCATTGAGAATGACAGAACTGGCCCATGCAATTTACACCAAATCAGCGTTGGCCGAGGCCGAAAGAAAAAACTAATTATCGCAGTAGAAGTCGCAAAAAAACGAGATGCGTTTAACTGCGACAATTGCACATGGGGTAGGCACTGCGACGAAACTAACCCCGCCCCATACGATAAATGGGATTTAAAAATAGATGGCAAACTTGAAACAACCCGCATTTGCCCTCTTGGTCAGGTAACACCGCAAAGTAACACCCTTTTAAATCTTTATGGCTTTTACAAGCAGGGCCAGTTGTGCCTGTCGGGTGGCGTTCTCGAACAGCCGCATAAGTACCTTGAAGCCATGCGAATAATTGATAATCAGGTGAACAGTGAGTAAGTACGAATTTATTATCTCAGCGCAGGATAAAACCGCGCAGGCTTTCACCGCGATTAATTCAAAGCTGGGAACCGTAACGAAGCAGGCAGCAGGAACCGCGGCCGCAGTTGCGGGAGTAACAGCTGCTTTTGGCGCGTTTATGGTGTCATCCGCTAAAAACGCCAAGGAATTAGAAGCCCAAGCACGGCTTGCAGGATTGAACGTGGAAGAGTTTCAATCGTTAAGCTATGCGTTTGGAATGTTCAATATCGAACAAGAAAAGTTCGCTGACATTTCAAAAGATGTTCAAGACAAGCTAGGCGATTTTATCGCTACCGGCGCAGGCCCGTTTAAAGACTTTTTTGAACAAGTTGCGCCACAGGTTGGATTGACCGCTGACGCTCTTAAAGATTTATCTAGCACTGATGTTCTAATAGCTGTGAAAAAGGCAATGGACGATGCGAACGTATCAGCCAAAGAACAAGTGTTCTATATGGAAGCGATAGCCAACGATGCAACGCTGCTACTTCCAGCGCTGCAAAATAACGGTGCTGCCATTAAAGAATACTCTGATCAGTTCAACAACTTGAACTTAGCCATGAGCCAAACAGAAGTTGAAAAAATGGCTGAACTGGCGAATGAGTTTAAGCGAATAGAGGCAACGGCCAGCAGTATAGGAAACAAGTTAGCATCAAACTTTGCGGAGCCACTCGCTGATTTACTCGAAGTGTTAGAGGGTGGTTTAAATGAACATTTGCTAAGAGGCGAAAAAGCATTTAAAGGAATGGCCGCTGGTATGTTTGAACTAGCCGCAGCATCTGCAAAGATTTCACAATATAACCCATTCGCGATTTTCGCATCAGGCCTAAGCCAAGACGAATTTGCACAGCAAGCATCGGATTTTAAAGGTACTGCAAACTCGCTATACGATGATATTAATCAAATAGTCGATCAGCTTAGTGAGTTAGATAATCCTGATTTTGGATCGACTAATAATATCTTTGAAGGTATGGATGATATGTTCAACCTTGAAGGGGCCGTGACTAATATTGATACTTCACCGATTAAAGAAGTAACAAAAGAAGTCGAAGCGGCTACCAAAGAGGTAGAAAGTTCATTCCTTAACAGTCTGGCGCTTATTGACGAAATCAACGCTAATGCATTTAGCTTTGATGAGTCGATGGCAGAGAACGCTGGCATGTTCTGGGATAACTTCGAGGAGCGAGGTTTTACCGCCTATGAAAACCTTCAAGAAGGCAACCAGTCTTTTTGGGATAACTGGTTAGCAGCCGCCCAAAACAATCTTACTAGTTTTGATGAGTTATCCGCGTTCACTATTGAAAGTTTCTCAAACCAAATGGGGAACGCTTTAGAGTCGGTTATCTTTGATAGTGAAAGTTTGGGTGATGCTTTCAAAGGCGTGATGCAGGGCATGGCTCGAAGCGTGGTTAATGCGCTGGGTCAAATGGCCGCGCAATGGCTTGCTTATAAACTTGTTCAGTTAGCTATCGGAAAATCAACCGCGGTAGCGGGTGCTGCAGGCTTAGCGTTAAATGCGCAAGCGCAATCATTAATGGCCGGCTTAAACGCTTTCGCCGCCACAGCTGCTATTCCAATTGTTGGCCCCCCTGCAGCGCCTGCTGCAATGGGTGCTGCTTTGGCTGTGACACAACCTATCGCCGCATCAATTTCAGCCCTTACTGCCAGTGCCGCGATAGCGTCATACGACGGTGGTGGCTTTACCGGCGCAGGCGCTCGTATCGGTGGTATGGATGGAAAGGGCGGTAAGCTAGCTATGCTTCACCCGCGCGAAAAGGTTATCGACTTAACCCGCGGGCAAGGTGAGGGAACCAGTATTAATGCGCCGATTACTATAAACGGTGGCAACTTATCGCCAGAAGAAATGTTGGCGAAAGTAAATAAACTGCCCAAAGCCTTTTTGCGAAAAATTCAATCCGAACTTTCAAGGCCGCGTTAATGTTTCCTACTAATGATTTCGAATCAATTCAGGCCGAGTTGATAAGTCACACTATCATTCCAAAAGCGCGTTTAAGGCGCTATCGCTCAAAAAGCGGTAAAGAGCCTTACTATCAGTTTAGCCTACAATCACAGGTTAAACCTTACCGCGAGTTCTCGCGAATTGATGCGGTGCTAGACAGTTATCAAGGTGAGTTTGAAGTATTCTCTCTACCTAACCCAATGATTTCACATAAAGCCCAAACAGGGCTTTATTTGTATCAGGACGCGAACAAAGGTTCTGACACCATAGTTTTAGGTGGTGTTCCTTCAAGTGAAGTTGATGCAGTTATTGCGGGTGATTTCTTGCAAATAAACGGCAGCAAAAAGGCATACCGCGTATTGAATGATGCGAACGCTGATGCCGCTGGCCGCGTCACTGTTAAGTTAACGCAACCCCTAATTCAAAACTACATTTCACCATCAGTTGTTAAATACGGTGATGCTGTTGAATTTCAAGTCTCAATGACTGATCGCGATAGCGATGCAACCACAGCGGATAAAGCCCGTTGGGGCTCTCACTACGTTGAACTAATAGAACAAATATGAAGCAACTAGATTCAATAACCCTGCAACGGTTGAAAGACAACTACCGCGCGGGGAGGAAAACTATTTATCTTGTGAAAATGCAAATCAACGGTGAATGGGCCTATATCACTGATGCAGATACCGAGATTGATTTTGCTGGCGCTACCTATTACCCCGGCTACATCGATGATGAAAGTATTGATGATATTGAATCAACTTCTGAGCCAAAGACAAACGATATAGGCGTTGAAATTGATGCGAACGAGAACAGCTTTGTTCCGCTTTTCTTGAACGAAGGCTGGATGAATGGCCCTGTTACCATTTATGAGCAGCACTACGATAATTTAGGGCTTATCTTAACGAACAATATCTTTGAAGGCTTGCTGGATTCAAGAGATCTCGACCCAGAAAAACGCAAGATACTAGCCAACGTATCATCAGTATGGGCTGATTTCGACAAAGAAGCCGGAACAAGAACAAATACTAAAAGCCAGCAACGCAACTATCCAACTGATACCGCATTCGACCATGTAGCAAAAGCTAAGCGCAAGATTTACTGGGGCCGCAAGGCGCCTTCATCTGCTGCATACGGTTACGACACAACAAGAACTCGTTCAAAATTTCCTGATCCGGAGTTGCCATAAATGGGCTTTTTAGACGATGCAGTTTCGTTTCTTGGTGGAGCGATATTCGGCTGGCTTATGCCAGACCCGCCAAAGCAATTGGCCCCTGGTGCTGAACTAACCAGCGCTGAAACTGATGCCAGTATTGCAAAGATATACGGCAAGGTTGAAAAGAAGCCCGGGCATATTGTTTTCAAAGAAACAAACGATAACGATGATGATGATTACCCTAATGACTTGTTGCACATCATTGTTGTATGGGGGGAAGCGGTAGAAAGCATTGATGAAGTTTACATTGATGATATACCCAATTCTTCAAATGATGATGCTTTCTTTGCGGGTGATAAGCGTGCGGTATACGTTAGAAACTTCACCAACGGGATGGGGAACTACTACGATCCTTTACTAGCAAAGGCTGGGTGGCGTGATACCGATAAGCTAGAGGGTAAAGCATGTTCATACATCCGTTTGGAGTATCACGATGATGAAACAGCTATTCTATCAGAACCAAATCTTACTGCAGATTTAACCGGCACTACGTTCACTAACCCCGCAACGGCTTTATTGGATTATTTAACCAATCCGATTTACGGCAAAGGGTTGCCGTCCTCTTATATCAACTACAATTCTTTTGCTTATGCTGAAGCGCTTTGTAATTCCGATGTTGAAGAACAAAAAGAAAGTGGCGAGTTTCGCGATCTTTTTAGCTGCAATATAGCGCTAGATACTGGTGCCACCGTTCTTGAAAACGTTAACACGCTGCTTAAGCCAATGCGGGGCTGGTTGCCTATTATCAACGGGCAGCTAAAGCTTTTAATTGAAGAAGACAGCACGCCAGTTGACTTACCTATTCTTGAAGAAGACATACTTCAGATGGGTAAGATCACAGAAGGTAACAAGAACAACCGATTTAACCGGGTGAGCGTTACTTACTACGACCCCGCAGCTGATGGCAGCAAACAAGAAGCGGTTTATCCTGAACCTGATAGTGATGTTTTCGATCAGTTACTGGCAGAAGACAACGGCTTCATACGTGAAGAAAGTGTTGATTTAAAAACCTGTCGAAATTACTACGAAGCTTTAGAGTTTGCTAAAACCTACCTTGAAGTATCGCGCCAACAATTAAGAACTAAGATCACGCTGCCCAAGTGGGCCACTATTTATGATGTGGGTGACATTGTTCCTGTTACTTACATGAGCGGCCTGCCATTTTGGGAAGGCAAATTATTCAGAATAGAATCTAAGGAAGAAAACCGCGAAGAAGTTACGCTTAGCGTTCGCGAGCATCAGCCTTATATTTATGATTTCTTTGGTGAAGGCAACAAGCCAGAACTGCCAGACACTGCCTACACCAGTAAAGAGCCTGATGCGCCTACCGATCTAAATATCGAACACATTTATAGTAACTTTGTTCAAGTACGTGTTCGCTGGGTATCTGAAGCGCAGCGCTTTGATTATCGCGTTCTTAAAGGTGACGTAATAGTTCAAACAGAGCGTGTAGCAACGCGCGAAATAGAACTAACAGGCTTTGATTTAGGTGAGTACCGTTTTCAGGTTCGTGCGTTAAGTGGTCTGGGTAAGCGTTCTGGTTGGTCTGAAATACCACTTGTAATGCAGGAGCCTGGTGAACCTACGAATATTGAGGTAATTGCCGACGATCTAGACCTTGAAGTTATACCATATTTGGCAGGCTCTGATTCATCCACATCTTTCATGTTTTCTATTAGTCATGATTTAAATGATGAGGAACCACCGCTACCCCACCGTGGCCCAGCGCACACTTACACTTTTACCGGGTTGGCACCGAACACAGAATACAAAATATGGGTTCGATCTCACAATCCACTAGGTAACTCAGGCTGGGTAAGCATTCTTGCTACAACCACCGCTACATCAGCAAGGTGGCAAGATATTGTTCGTTCGGTAACATTACCAGGGTTGCCTGATAACTTGGGTGATACTATCAGCGGTGTGGTTTCTGATGTGGCTAACTGGTCACAACAAACGGGCGCATTAGGTGAAGACTATTCAACGCTGATTTACAACGTAACTCAGGTAGAGCAAGCGAACCAAGTTAATTCACTAGAAATAATTGGTGTAAAAGAAAAGGTTGGTGATCAATCGGTTCAGGCGCAGATAGCAAACTTCAAAAACGTTCAGATAGGATACGAAGACGAAAACGGCGAATGGGTTCCTGGTGCGGCGTTCGCCCAGGCGTTTGAAGAAGTAAAAATAAATAACCTTGATGGGCAAGAGGTAAGTGTTTTTTCTTACTTTCAAGCGCTGGAAACCGCTATAGGTGAAGTGCAGGGCGAAATACAGTTTGCTATTGATGCTAACGGGCGAATGACAGGCGTATTTATTCGCGGTAGCCAAGACGTATCTGAAATTATATTCCTTGCAACAAATACCTACTGGGTAGACTCAGAAGGCTATGTTGTTTTAGGTGTCAACTCAGCCACCAATGAATTAGAGTTTTTCGGTTCTGGTAAATTTTGGGGTAAGTTGGTTTCACCAGAATTTCAAATGATTGGCACCAACTTCATGAAAGTTGAACTGGCCGATGGTTTTGGGCCAGACGGTTTATGGTACTGGTACGGGCCCAAGATTCTTGATAATAACGGCGAACCTAAACTTTCTGATTTAACTAAACAGAATGCTATTGAGTGGAAAGATACAAACGGATCGGCCTACTTTGGCGGCTCTCTCAGTGCTGGCGTTCTTAGCACATCAACACAGAACCCTGATTTGACACTTAATCCTACAGCTGTCATAGGCCCATTTACAACGAACGGCAATAGCAAGCAGATAGTATTTAGTATGTCATGGGAAGGTGAGTATACACAAAATGAAGCCTGTCCAGTAGGGATACCAACCCAGCCAAGCGCGACACTAAGATTAGAACGTTCTATTGGCGGTGGCGCTTGGTCTACTCTACAAACAAAATCTCTAACTGGTTCTGTGACGCTAACGCCCGTTGTATACGATGATGGCAGAGAAGAATGCGTATTCAATGAGCAGGCAGGATCCAGCTTCACCTTTACAGATGCTTCAACGGCAACCGGTTCGTTCTCTTATCGTGTTGTGGTTGAGAATCAATATAGGCATTTGCTACAGCAATTCATTACCCGCCAAGTGCTATCTATAACCTCAACAGAGGCTTAATAACATTAATGAGTGATTTCATTTTTAGTCTGAGCGATATAAGCGTTTCAGATGGTAGTCCAGTCGTGTCTGTAAATAACTCAGACTCGTTCTTTGGTTTAATCAAAGGCAGCCAGTTATTTATAGCTGGCAAATTGCCCGTAACCATAGAGGAACACGACACCACAACACGAACGATAACGCTACGTGAAAACTGGACGCAGGGTGATCTTAATAACGTTGCTGCCACTGCGGTTCCAATCGGTGCTGTATCGACTTTGCTTCAGGCGTTAGAGAATAACCGTGCCGCTTATCAGGCTTTAACAGAAGCTATAGCAAACCCAGCGGCAGAGTTGCAGCCTATTGTTGAAAGCGCTCTAAGATATTTGAATACTCAAGTAGCTGAAAGCCCACCTATCAAGCGCGAGAAAAGTTTTAGTCAAATACTGACGGACTACCCAACGCTAAAGAAAACCGAAGTACGGCCTACGGATTCACCTAACAACAAACGCTTAATTCAATTTGATGATGTGCGCGGCGAAGTGCATATAGCACTAACTGACAGGTGGTTCACTATTCCTACCACTATTGCTAGTCGTGCGTTCCCGATTTTCTATCGAGGTTTGATACTGCGCTTTAATAACAACAGTGCGTACAGCGGCAATGTCAAAATGCGTGTTTACCCGATGGGTACAGGCGGTTTAGGTTTACCTAATAATCCAACGCTAGCGAATCACCAATGGCATGAGTACGAAACTACGGTTACGGACCTATACAAAATTGGTGAGTTTAATAGCGAGTATTTTGAAGGGATTATTGAGTACATCGAATTAGACAATGGCTGGCATCAGTTCGATGTTAACCAATCCAACGTAGGTTCGCTAAATGCAAAATTCGATGTGGCTTTTGGCGCTCTGCGTTCACCGTTCAGAGCGTTTTATCAAAAAGCCGATGGCTATTGGTATAGCGAAGATATGTTCCCCAACAACGTGAACAGCCTCGGCCCTAGTTGGACGCAAGATTCAAGTGACCCAAGAGCGTTTACCGTAACAGAAGCCGACGGCAGCACAGACGCGCTAAGGTTTTTTGGTGACAGTTTTGATGACTTTCAGTTTGAACTTATTTTACAAGTTGCAAATTTAAGAGGGTCTATTGCTGTAACAGTTTCTAACGCAAACCCTAATCGTATTTACTTCTCTGGTCCTTCTCGATTTATCACCGATGAGCGCATTTATTTAAAGCGAACAAATCCAAATACCCCAATAAGCGCCACTATTCTTGTGGAATCGCTAAAGATGAGAATACCCCATTATGGATAGATTGTTTGATGTAAACCTACTTGATGATAACGGTTGGACGGACGGTGAAGAGTGGGCAGACTGTAACCCTGCTCAAGATTTAGAGCAGGTTTATAAGCGTATCTACTCTGACAGCGAAGAGGGTGACCCTAATTATCGCGTAGACCCAGGTGATAACTTTTATGTAGCTTCACACCCTGATCAGGTAAGGGACTGGACTCCTCGCACTTTACCTTGGAATTTAAACTTAACAAAAGGGCAAAACGGTAACCCGCTTTCGTTCTATTTTGGCTTACAAGTAGGTGAGCGTGAAATAGACACAAACCTTGATAATCATAGTCCTTGGATGCAAAACGTATCGGGGGACTTTATTGTTCTAGGTGCTGGCTACCATCGTTTCTTTGGTTTAAAAGTCAAAGACTCAGACCCTGTTCTAAAACTTGATTCTATTAACAAAGGCAGCGAGGTTCACGGTGCAGTATTGAGCAATGCTGGTCTTATCGACACACAAGGCTACGCTATGTTTGATTGGATTTTGCGAAAACTCACATTCATTAATACGATATTTAAAGCACTCGATATACCCATCGGTTCTAGCAATGTATCGACCCAAGACTTTGATATTACTGGTACAGGTGATTGCGGCATTGTAATTCGTGCTGGTCACTCCGATATGGAAGTGATTGATGGAACAATAACCAACGACAACCACTTTTTCAGTGAAAATTTCACACTACTGCACGGACTAGAAATAGAATCTGGTAGCAAAGCTGTAGTTCGCTATGTGTCAACAAACGGATTTAGCGGCAACGGCTTTAAGTTTGGCTGCGAGGTAGACGTAAAAGGGCTTAATTCTAGTCATGATGGCGCGGGTATTGAGTTTTTAAAGCCCGCCAGCGCTAGAGATTGTATGGTCAACTTAACTCGTCGATTAGGTGGTAACAGCTTTGCGTATTACTTGCACGAAGGCGGAGAACTCAATAACTGCGGCTGTAATTTAGACGAAACAGGCGGTTTAGGCGTGATTGTTATTGGCCCTAATACCACTGTGACAGTTAACGGGGGTGATTATCGCGCTCACGCTCCGTTACCTTTTGCTTCCGCACAAGGACCATGCACATTAATTTTGAATAACGTGGTGATGAACGGCGTTCTGTATAACGAAACGCTAGAATTGCTAGGAGGGGAATCATGGCGTGGCGTAAAAGCGGAAGTACACACCGACGATATGGAAGTATACGCAAACAAAACACTTAACTTGCCTTATATGCATATTCCGCAATTGGATAACGCAGTTGCAGTTCAAGGTACTGAAAGACCCTTTCAAAGCGTTGTTACGTTGCCAAGTGGGGCTAGGGTTTTAGCTACCGAAGAAGGCTCACTAAGATACATGCCAGCCGAGGCATGGTTACACTTAGACCCGGGCGAAACAGCAATAGATCACTTCCGGTACTCAACGGAAGACTTAATTTATATGCACCGTTTTGTGATTAACGCCTCACCCGAAGTTGGAGCAAAAGTAGTTCAACCTAACGGATTTAGCGGTTCGGGGTGGAGTAAAAACGACAGCGTTTACTCAACAAACGGTACAAGCAACCCGTTAAGCGCGAACTATAACTTTGAAGCTGGCGAAATCTACCAAATATCACTAAAGCTGGTAGACAAGGTGAGCGGTTCGGTCACACCAAAAATAGGCAGTGCAACGGGCCAATATAGCCATGCTATCGAAGGCACAGAAGTATGGCTTATTCGTGCGCCAGCTAATGCAACACAAGTTCAAATCACAGCCAGCGGTTACAAGGGCAGCGTTCAAAATATCTATGTGCGTAAGCTGCTAAGAACGGAAACACCGTGCGTACCTACGCTTGAAGGTTCGGTATCCGGCTCTGATGTAAATCTATCATGGAGGCTA
>Ga0115005_10005164_pt1 | contig 10344 bp, 9 predicted proteins | sample ArcOceMetagenome_FD_87163 | JGI IMG/M metagenome (GOLD analysis project Ga0115005, IMG submission 87163) | Marine eukaryotic phytoplankton communities from Arctic Ocean - Arctic Ocean - Greenland ARC118M Metagenome | ecosystem: Environmental > Aquatic > Marine > Oceanic | place: Arctic Ocean...
GGTAACTATGTCACCTTAGGCAAAGCGGCATCACTGATCAAAACACTATTAGGTGAAGAGTCGCTACAGAAACGCTCGTACGTGCAAGCACATGGCACTAGCACACCGCAAAACAGAGTGACTGAATCCCATGTGATTAATGAGACAGCAAAAGCCTTCGGTATTGAGAACTGGCCTGTCACTGCTATCAAGTGTTTTTTAGGGCACTCTCAAGGAACCGCAGGTGGTGACCAACTCACATTATCATTAGGAACTTGGTCGTATGGCATCATTCCTGGTATTACAACCACGAAAGTAGTTGCAGACGATGTGTACCAAAGCAACTTAGCCTTGCTAACCGAGCATACACATGTAGGCAAGCAAGGCATGGATAGCGTGATCCTGAACTCTAAAGGCTTCGGTGGTAATAACGCGAGTGCACCGGTCATTGCTCCTCACATTGCCGAACAGTGGCTTGAGAACAAGTACGACAACGCGACCATTACTCAGTGGCACGCTCAACGCGAAATAACGCGCGAGCGTGCAACCAACTACGATCAAGCAGCAATGCGTGGCGAAGCACGACCTATCTACCTTTATGATAATAATGTACTGACGGGGTACGATCTGGACATCAGCGCTACCCGCATCAAATTACCGGGTTATGTGAATGCGATTGATCTGTCGATGGAGAACCCATTTAGCGACTTTACCGACAAGCAATAACCCCCAGTCAGTAAATTGCATTAAACTAAGCCTCGAACCTCGGGGCTTTTTATTACGTACGTACTTCATGCGTATTCATATTAGCTAATCGCCAACACCCTCTTTACGTTAGCGCTGGTGTACTGGGCTACTTCATCACATGTTTGCTGCCGTAATTCCGCTAACGATTGTGCAACCTTAACCAACTGCACCGGTGTGTTTCTCTGACCTTGATAACCGGCCAATGGCATATCGGGCGAATCAGTTTCCAGCACGATACTACGATCCGGTAGTGCAGCAACCATCTTGCGGACTTTATTAGCTCGCGGGTAAGTTAAGCTACCACCAAGGCCTAAACAAAAGCCTAGCTCAATATACCGTTCAGCTTGCTGCATACTGCCAGTAAACGCATGCACAATACCTCCGCGCGTGAATTGATGGTCACGTAATAGCTTAGTCATTTCATCGTAGGCTTTGCGAACATGTAGAATGACTGGAAGCTGATGCTGTTTCGCCAACATTAGCTGAGCAGTAAAGAGGTCAATTTGAGCTATTTTATCGGCATTGGGCAGATAGAAATCAAGGCCTATCTCGCCGACAGCACAGACATCACGTTTGAGCAGTAATTCATCTAGCCGCACAAGGTCCGCAGCTGTGTGCTGATCCATAAAGTAGGGATGCAACCCAAGAGCAGCATGAATAGAAGCATATTGCTTAGAGAGTGTGAGGAGATCATTAAATCGGGCGGCCGTGGTACCCGGAATAATAAAACGATTAATGCCTAATATTTTACACTCAGCGATTAAAGCATCTCGATCACCATCGAAGACAGGAAAATCAAAGTGACAGTGGCTATCAATAAACGTACTCTCCGTCACTCTATCCTCTATTACCCCTTACTGATACCGGTAAGGTTAGTGTTCTCGTGTCGCACGGAACTGAATATCCGGCCAACGCTCTTGCGTTAGACTTAAGTTAACACGCGTAGGCGCCAAATAGGTCAACAGACCACCGCCATCAACCGATAAATTCTCGTACCCTTTCTTGCGGAAATCTTCAATCATACGGTTATCATTACACTCGACCCAACGCGCCGTTTGAACAGACACGGGTTCGTACATGCAATCAACTTTGTACTCATCCTGCAAACGGAACATGACCACTTCAAACTGTAGTTGACCCACTGCACCTAAGACCAAATCGTTATTTTTGAGTGGTTGGAACAACTGTACAGCTCCCTCTTCTGATAACTGCTGCAAGCCTTTTTGAAGCTGTTTCATTTTCAGAGGATCTTTCGGGCGCACACGACGAAACATTTCCGGCGCAAAGTGAGGAATGCCGGTGAATTTAAGCTCTTCACCTTCAGTAAAAGTATCACCAATTTGAATCGTGCCGTGGTTGTGCAAACCAATGATATCGCCAGACCACGCCTCTTCAACGTTCTCACGATCACCCGCAAGAAAGGTCACCGCATCCGCTATCTTCACCTCTTTACCCACACGAGTATGCTTCATTTTCATACCGCGACTATATTTACCAGAACACACGCGCATAAAAGCAATACGGTCACGGTGTTTAGGATCCATATTCGCTTGAATTTTGAAGATAAAGCCCGAGAATTTTTCTTCATCTGCGGCCACTTCACGCGTAACGGTCGCACGTGCAATCGGCGACGGTGCCCATTTCACGAAGTCATCCAGCATTTCACGTACACCAAAGTTACCCAAGGCCGTACCAAAAAATACAGGGGTTTGCTTACCCGCTAAAAAGGCTTCTGGATTGAACTCGTGCGTAGCGCCTTTCACTAGCTCAATTTCTTCCACAAAATCATCGTAACTATCATCAAGCAATGCACGCGCTTCATCAGAATCGAGACCCTGGATACGAACATCATCAGGAATCACCGCGTTTTGCCCGGCTTTGTAGACATGGATAGTATCGGTGTACAAGTTATACACACCTTTGAAGAACGTACTCATACCAATCGGCCAATTAATCGGTGCCGCTTCAATCTTGAGGACGTCTTCTATCTCATCAAACAAATCGATGGGATCACGAATATCACGGTCCATCTTGTTCACGAACGCAAAAATAGGTGTATCACGCAGACGACAAACATCCATTAACTTGATGGTACGATCCTCTACACCCTTCGCGCCATCTACCACCATCAACGCAGAGTCGACCGCCGTTAGCGTACGATAGGTATCTTCCGAGAAGTCTTCATGCCCTGGTGTGTCCAACAAGTTTACAACGCGATCATTCCAATGGAACTGCATTACCGATGAGGTAATCGAAATACCCCGGTCTTGTTCCATCGTCATCCAGTCAGACGTGGCGTGACGATCACTTTTTTTGCCTTTAACCGTACCGGCTTTTTGGATCAAATTGCCAAGTAACAACAATTTTTCGGTAATCGTCGTTTTACCTGCATCGGGGTGAGAAATAATCGCAAATGTGCGGCGCTTAGCCACTTCGCGCTGAACTGGGGAGTTTGACATGGATTTAGTATCTTCTCGTTAAACGCGGATTTGTAATACTATCGAGGATAAGCGGGTTGACCACTCACAGCACAAATCTGCCCTATTAATCATAATTAGGCCTATTTTCGCTGATCTAGCTTTTATACACAATCGATGCCAACTCTTTTTATAAAGGTTTCAATCAACAAAGTGGCTTATAGAACGGTAGCTTTACACGGGAGTTACTTATCTGCCAACAGCCGCCTTCTATATTGTAATCCAGTGCCTCATACGCAGAATTACAATACCTAAACGGCGACCAGTGCACGACGCCATTATTGTGCTCCAAAAAAAGTATCCAAATCCCTAACAAATTTAACCGGATTTTTAAATGCAAGAAAATGATCACCTTGCTCAGCTTGGCGATAAACAAATAATTGAGCCTTAGGAATAACGGAATACGCCCACTGTTGGCTAGGTAAATTATTACTATACTCCCCCGTAAATATGGCAGTGGGTACATTAATTTTGTGACCAACCACATCCCGCCAATCATTACTGCCATGGTCAAACAATACTTTACTCATTGCACTAAAATTATTTTGAACAACCTCTGAAGCAAACTTTTCTGAGTTCTGAAAATACAATGATTCCTGCTCGGCATAACGCGCCATCACGTTCATGTCTACTAATTGACTATTTGTCGGGGCACCGCCAAACGCGTCGATCATACGCTCAACCGATGTCGTCATACCGCCAGCATTTAACCTTTCCTCCTCTGACCAATCACTGTGGGTATAAATTGATATTGGCTCATCAATCAAAACTAATTTGTTAATGGACTCAGTACCAAATAGGTCGATATAACCCCAAAGCACCGAGGCTCCCATAGACCAACCACAGAAGTTAGCCTTGGTGAGCCCCAAGTGCTCGACGAACTGCTTCAAGTCCATTGAATATCGGCTGATACGACTCCCGTATTCTACTGCTTGCGACAGCCCCTGATTACGGGGGTCAAGTACATATACATGGTACTTTTTGCTTAGAAGATACAAGACATTAATATATTCTGCACCGTTAGCTGACCAACCGGGTATGAAAATCACCGGTTCGCCTTCACCCGCTTCCCAATAAGCCAGTTTGACGTCGTCATTGGTATGGAAATAATTGATTTCCAAACTTTCAAAATCCGATAGTTTGGCGGGTAAGCCTTCAATTTTATTCGGAAAAACGTAATCCTGACCGAGCGCATCAACTGCAGGATCTGCAGCGACAACTAACGAAAACAGCCAACATACTGTTGCTACTAATACCAGTATATAGCGATAAATACGCATACAATTTCCTTTTAATAAACCGGGACGAGCTTCGACACCGGCTACAGAGATATTAAATATGGACCCAAGCTGGAGCGACCGTTGCCCCTTGACCTAAGAAATACCCGAACTGAATATTCATAGCCCCTAAAGGCTCTAAAAAGCGTGCATTTTTCAAAGGGCCAGCATCGACAGGCTCGAATCCAACTGATGAAGCGATGTCTACTACGGCTTTTTTGGCAAGCTCATCATCGCCAGCCACAAACGTTTGTAGTTTTTGACTGGTACGGGGATTTTCTGGCAAAAGCTGAGCAAAAATAGTGTTAAACGCCTTCACCACTTTTGCTGACGGAGCAAGAGCCTGGATGGCCTCTGCAGCGGAGGTCGTATGACCAATAGACAGGCCTGAAAAATCCTCAGTCACAGGGTTAGTAATATCTATCAGTACTTTCCCTTGCATAGTTCCTACCTCATTCAGTGCTTCTTCTACAGCTGAAAACGGCAAAGCTAATAGCACAACGTCAGCCATTTTCACTGCGGCTGCAATACCGCCACCAATAACGCCGTGACCTGTTTTTTCTGCAATAGCAGATGCTTTAACTAAATCACGTCCTCCGATGATTACGTCATGCTTAGCCGCCAAGGCTTCAGCAAAACCCGCACCCATGTTACCCGTACCTAAAATAGCAATTTTCATAATTGAATCCTCCTTAGCGAGGAAACAACTATATAACTTGAAACAAATAACGATAAATACGATAAAATATACATAACTTAATACGGATTGTTTCTAATGGATCGTTTATTAAGTATTGAACTCTTTGTAAAGTCGGTTGAATTAGGCTCATTTTCAGCAGCGGCCGAGCACACGAATATGTCTCCTCAGCTTGTAGGGAAGCATATTAGAGCACTTGAACAAAATCTTGGGGTAAAACTCCTTAATCGAACGACACGTCGCCAACACTTAACTGATGTAGGTATGAATTTTTACGAGCGAGCTAAGAACATTTTAGCCGAAGTCGATGCAGCGCACAGCTTGGCACAAGTAGCACGTGCAGCTCCCACAGGTAAGTTAAGAATCAGCGCGCCCGTGTCATTTGGTGTCAACGCTCTGGCTCCTCATTTACCGCAGTATATGGCAATGTATCCTGACGTGAAGATTGAAATGTCGATCGCCAACAGATCCGTAGATCTCATTGACGAAGGTTTTGATTTGGTATTTCGTGTCGGAGCGCTGTCTGATAGCGGCCTAATAGCCAGAGTATTGGAACCTTATCGACTGATACTCTGTGCTTCTCCAGATTACGTCAGTAAGCATCCGCAGATTCTTGAACCTGATGATTTAAGGCAGCATGAGTGTTTGTGCTTTTCCCATACAGAATTGCGTAGCCGATGGACATTCATAGGCCCAAACGGCCCATTGTCTGTTCCAGTTACCGGACGGTTAATGGTCGATAGTGGCGAAGCCTTGATGGCCGCAGCGATTGAAGGCGCTGGCGTCATGCTACAACCAACGGAGCTAGTTGAGCGTGAAATCGAAGCGGGGAGATTGATAAAGCTATTACCCAATTTTCCCGTGCCTACTCGGCCGATGCATCTATTGTATACACCGGATCGACGAATGACCCCTAAGCTGAGTAGCTTTATTGAGTTTGTACTTAAACGTTTCGGGCCATCATAATCCACTTATTGTGAGATATTTCGATAGGAGCTCCACTCTAATGAACAGCCATATATTAACTGACTCGCTCCGTTCAATTATGTATTTTGTGGCTGCTGCCAAAGCAGGAAGTTTCACCGCAGCGGCAGAGGAACTAGGTATCTCAAAGTCAGCGCTAGGCAAAAGTATTGCTAAACTAGAGGAGCATTTAGCGACCAAGCTGTTTCACCGTACCACGCGTAAACTCAGTTTAACCACTGAAGGCGAGGCCTACCTCATCAGCTGTGAATCGGCGCTGGCGACGTTAGAATCTGCCGAGCTGTCATTGCAATCAAAACATCTACAACCTAGCGGTAATGTGCGTATTGACGTCCCTGCGGCCTTTGGTCGGCGGATTGTAATGCCTTTACTATTAAAAATGGCGACAAAATATAGTGAGCTAAAGCTAACCATTACGTTCAATGACAAACTCATAGACCCAATGGATGCGGGGTTTGATTTGGCGTTCCGTTTCGGTACGTTAAAAAACAGCGGTGATTTAGTCGCTCGCACACTCAACGAGCAACGCTTAATCTTATGTGCGTCACCTTTATACCTTAGCCAATTTGGCACGCCCAACGCTTTTGATGACTTAGCAAAGCACCGTTGTATTATGGCTTGGCGCGGAGGTCGGCCACTGCCTTGGCTGGTCAAATCGACCAACGGTGATGATTTTTACTTTCATGCGCCACCCCATCATCAAATCAGCGATGGGGATGCCATGGTGGAAGCCTGCGTCTCAGGCGCGGGTATCGTGCAATTCCCCGAGTCTTTACTGCGGCCGCTGATCAACGCAGGGCAACTTGTTCCGATTCTACCGGAGCTAACCCCCGCACCAACGGGTTTACATATCCTTTGGCCAAGTAACCGACATTTAATGCCGAGTGTTAGATTTATCATCGATGAGTTCGTTAGTCTCTCTGAGGACGGTGCCTTTAGCTAATGATTGTAGAATTTTATTCTACACTGAAGCGAAATTAGGCTTGTTTATCCACTATTACTCTTGGCTTTATGATGTTTGGCGTACGGTGTGCTTAACACCCAAATCCAGAAACAATAAAGCAGGAGTTCTTATGCCAGTCGTAAATATCCAGATGTTTGAAGGCCGTGACAGTGCCAAAGCTGCCATTGCAAAAGACGTTACCGAATCCATTGCCAAAAATGCAGGCGTCGATCCACAGTATGTGTATGTGATTTTCAACGACGTAAAAACAGCTGATTGGGCAATTTCAGGTGAATTATTCTCTGAAACAGTGAAGAAGTCGGGTTAATTTTAAACCTAAGACATACTAGAGCCTGCGATGCTACCACCCTATAGCATCGCGGCTATCAATTTTTGCTACCGTTTCAGGAAGCTATTAATGAATGATTTAATCATCCATTCTCCAACAGTCGTTCATCAAGTGATTATACTCTTGCATGGCGTTGGTTCAGAGCCTCAACACTTACTGCCGTTAGGGCGCGCAATCGCGAAGCAGCACCCTAACGCTCTCATTGTTACAGTGGGCGCTCCTTTTAAAAATCAGCATGGCATGCTGCAATGGTTTTCAGTACAACAAGTAACAGAGCAAAACAGACCTGAACGCGTAGCCGCTGCGCTTCCGAGCTTTTTCCAGCAATTACGTCCATGGTTACAACGGGCGCGCACTTTAGACTTAGCACCCATTTTATTTGGCTTTTCTCAAGGTGGCATTATGCTTTTGGAAGCCGCAAAAACAACCGAGCTGGCCAATTGTAAAATCCTAGTCTGTGCCAGTCGTTTTGCCGATTTACCCAACGCCCCGCTAAATATACATCAACTCGGTTGGATTCATGGTCGTCAAGACCCTTTATTCCCTGCGTCACAAGCAATCAATAGCGCACAACATCTTGAAAAGCTAGGACAGCATGTCCAGCTGTATGTAAATGAAAATATGGGGCATGAAATACCTGTCATGGACGTATTGGAATGGGTAACTAATAAAATCTAAAACTGCTCTATGGGTTATTACCGGTAACCAAAATCTGACGAGAAAAACCTATCTTATTGATTATATTAATAATCCTTCATACTGAAACACGTAAAAGCACTTTCCTTAACAAGATAGTTTCATATTGTATGAAATACTCAGTTAGAAGTTAGGGTAGCTAATAATTAAGCCGCCCTAACTTTCTATAACCTAGAATGGATATGGCTGAGCACTATCTTCTATTGTTAGCCATTTAATTTCAGTAAATTCATCGATTACTGCTCGGCCATCAAAGCGGCCATAGCCACTTGATTTTGTGCCACCATAAGGTGCTTGAGCTTCATTTTGAACTGTTGGGCCATTTATATGACAGCTCCCGGTGTCGATTCGCTTCGCTACATCTAAGGCTCTTGTTATATCCCTGCCATATACAGCTGCCGATAAGCCAAATTCCGTATCATTTGCAATCCGGATAGCATCCTCGGTGTCTTTTGCACGCATAATTGAAATAACGGGTCCGAACGTTTCATCCTTGTAAAGACTCATATCTGAAGAGACATGATCTAATATAGTTGCTGGGTACTGCGATGTATCAGATTTTCCACCGATGACTAATTTTCCACCTTTGGCTAATGCATCATCAATAATTACATTCAAGCGATTGGCCGAATCCTGGCTAATGACAGGACCTATTATGCACTCTCCAACGGTAGCCCCACTGCCAATAGGTAGCGACTTTGCTCTTTCCGCAAATTTAGCGACAAACTCATCCGCCACTTTTTCATCAACAATAATACGATCTGTCGACATACAAATCTGGCCTTGATATAGGAATGAGCCAAAAATTGCCGCAGAGACCGCATCATCAATCGCGGCATCGTCAAGAACAAGCAATGGTGACTTATCACCTAGTTCTAACAAGCAACGCTTTAATTGCCTTGCAGATTTTTCTGCGATTATGCGGCCTACAGCTGTTGATCCCGTAAAGTTAATTCGTCGAATGGCTGGATGCGCTATTAACGTTTCAATAACTTCTGGCGCATCTTCAGGAGCCGTTGTAATGAAATTTAGGAGGCCCGCAGGCGCGCCCGCTTCATAGACAGCATCAGCAATAAGTCGATGTGTCATAGAGCTAACCTCTGATGCCCGAAAGACAACAGAATTACCGCAGACAATGGGATACGCTATAGCACGAGCGGCAAGTACAACAGGGCCGTTCCAAGGAACAATACTCAAACAAGGCCCAACAGGTTGACGAATCGTCATAGATAATGAGTTGGGTTTATCTGTCGGAATAGTCTCACCCTGAATTTGCGTGGCGAGAGAAGCCGCTTCTCTAAAAAGGTTCGCAGCCAGCATCACATTGAAACCAGCCCAAAGCTCGCTAGCTCCAACCTCGGCTTTCATCGCTGCAATAAAGTCCCCCATCTTGCTTTCTATAATATCAGCCGCTCGCAGTAGCAGTGCCCGTCTTTCAGTCGTTGTAGAGGTAGACCACGCTTTAAACGCGGTTTGTGATGACTCTGCGGCGAGACGTGCATCATCGACACTAGCAGCTGCACAAGTCGATACCGTCTGCCCAGAAAGCGGATCTTTTCGCTGATAGGTTTTGCCTGTTCCTGAAGGGGTTTCTTTATTATCAATAATCAATTGTGTATTCATTTTTCACCTAATTATTTTTATGATCAGTCACTATCTAATGAATCGTTATGCCAGTAATTCGGATGCTCTTTCTCCTATCAGAACACACGTAGCCATGGTAGGAACGGATACAATCCGAGGCATCACTGAACTATCTGCTATTCGTAGTTTATTAATACCATTTACACGTAGCTCGCTATTGACCACAGCTAAATCATCACTTCCCATTCGGCACGTACCACTGGCATGAAAATAGGTCGTAGCCCCATTTCTAACAAAGTTTTCCATCTCATTACCGGTTAATTTTTTACCCGGAACAACCTCGCTCTTAACATACTCTTTAAGCTCGGGGGCAGCGCCTATGGCTTGGCATAACTCGATGCTCTTTACTAAGGAGGCAACATCATCGGGATGATCTAAAAAGTTAGCATCAACAACTGGACGATCAGAAGGTATCGCGGATTTTAGTGTTACTCGGCCTCGACTTTTCGGCGTCACCAACCCACCACACATAGCCCAACTCGTTGTAGGAGGGTTGTATTCTTTACCAATGACATCACTGACATAAGGGAGTTCTATTTGAACAATACTGA
>Ga0115005_10005166_pt1 | contig 10344 bp, 7 predicted proteins | sample ArcOceMetagenome_FD_87163 | JGI IMG/M metagenome (GOLD analysis project Ga0115005, IMG submission 87163) | Marine eukaryotic phytoplankton communities from Arctic Ocean - Arctic Ocean - Greenland ARC118M Metagenome | ecosystem: Environmental > Aquatic > Marine > Oceanic | place: Arctic Ocean...
CTCCAATAAAAATAAAATAAAATATTCTTTATATTTAAATACGGTGGTTTCTTTAATTTTCATATTAACATCTCCATTTTTTATTGTGTTATAATTTATTATAGTTATTTTAATAATAAAAGGCACCTTTAAATGAATATAAAAGAAATCAAAGCTAGTGTTGGGAATGCAATTCCAACAGGCGTCAAAACGGCTCTCCCCAAAGGGGCGATATCGATTTTATTGGCATTTAAAAATTTGATCGAGGGGGCATTTGGAATTAATATCTCAAGTCGGATCCAAGAAGACCCTACCTTTGTTGATGAAATGACAGAAAAACTAAAAGAATCAACAGCTAATTTACTTAAATCGTTAGAGGGTAAAGACAAATTAACACCAGAGTCGATGGTAGTTAATTCACTTATAGCCGTCAATAAAACTTTTATTAGCCAGTCTGAAAAGATGAAAATAAACGTTAAAGATGGCACCTTTTCTGAAGAATTTAAAAAAGACTTACTTGAAGAGTTTGAAAATTCTATCGAAGACATCGCTATTAGCATAAGAAACACGGACGAAGTCCTTTTTGAAGATCTTAATTTCAGTGCTGAAGACATGGCTTCGCTAAAAGAAAAAATCTCAATCGCATATGGATCCCCTAAAGAAGGTGAGCCAATGATTGCTTTTTCAGGTGCGTTATCCTCTAAAATTTTAAATTCTTTAAAAGGTATAGGTCATTTACATAGACAGACTCACGATGACACATTAATAGGGAATCTAGACCTTGATACTGCGCGCTTAGCCATTAAAAATCTTAAAGAATTTGATGTGCCCGATCATATTATCGCCATGGCACAGGGGGCGGGAGAGAGGAAGGCCCTTGACGCGATCGTTGACACTAGAGTTAACATGATGGTTTTGAGCGATAAACCTCCTTCTGAATTAATTGAATATTGTGAAAAGGAAGGCATTACACTTGATCAAATTTTAGATGATCCAGAGTCTCCGCATTTTACTTGGTATGTAAAACTCACTGAACGCTTGGCTCAAGATATTTTATCCAACAAGGAATTTAAACTCACCCCTAAAGAGATTGCTGATAGTAAATCAGATCTTGATCATTATAAAGTTTACGAAAAGAATCTATTGGCTGAAAATAAACGCTCTAATGAACTTAGACAGGCAGATTGGAGGCAACCTAAAAGGGGTAAAAACGGAGAGCAACTGGGTCAAGACAGTGAATATGTTCAAGGCATGGAACCAGGTAACTAAAATAATAGGAAGACTTAAAAATGGACTTTATCAAAAAAAACAAAACATATTTAATTATTTGTTCTGGATTCTTTTTTACAGGAATAACTGCAATACTTTTCGGAATGTTTTACAACTCCATCTATTCAAATATTGTTATGGATATTGCCAAAGATTTAAATAATGGTGCACCGATTGAAAGATACCAGTTTATGATGCAAGCGTTATTTAACGGTGCGGAAATTGAGCCCATGTCACGATTTGTGCGCATTTCCCTGTCTTCAACGGGTGTATTACTTGTATATTTTTCTTTCTATATTTGGCTAAACAAAGAGAGTGAAGATGGCTTTGGCGCGTTTTTTACACGTAAATACTGGTTTACTTTTTTTTTATTTAGAAAGGAAAAAGTTATCTTAAGTGAGTCCACACAGAAAGCCATTGCTGCAGCTGAGCGCTTAGTACAACAAAGAAATCGGCAAAATCTTGCAGACTTTGCTGACCATAAAACAAACAACAGTAAAAAGAAAAAGGCCATTGAAGCAATAATACGGAAAGATTAGTAATTTAAAGCCCAATAAAAAGCCCGCAATACCATGCGGGCTTCTTGTTGTAGCAAGTATTACATCGAGAGCATGCGAAGCTTTCGCATTTTGCGTTCACTAAAGGTTTGCTCAGTAGAATCGTAAAGTTCATTAAGATGTTTTTGTAAAGAGTTATGAGAGCCCTTCAGGCTTTTGTAGTTCTTTGAGTAATCTTCAATTTCGTTAATTGATTCCAACAGTGCCATTCGAAGATCCTTAATTTCCATGCCCATTATCATATCCAAAACGTCATCACCTTGAGAAGCTACCTTCTTCTGAGTCAAAGCGGCTTGGATGGTCTTGGAATCGCGAACGACTTCAACTGGCTTTAGCTCTTCCATAGCAACAACTGGCCTTAGCTCTTCCACAGCCATTGGTTTTTTGGAAGCAATAATTGTTGATAAAGCGTACTGCTCATCATTTTCTTTCTCAATTTTAGAGCGATAACCTTTTTCATTGGAAATAGCAGCGATGCCTATATCTTCCTTCGCGTTTAAAGCCCTTAGAATTGAGCTCCTAGGCTTTACTTCGTTGGCTACCTTAGGAGTTTTTATAGATTTTACTGGCTCTTGAACAGCTTCAGATTGAGGCTCAGTAGTTATGCTTTCCATGGCTGTAGCGTCATCATCAGACCACAAGGCATTGCTCATTAGGATATTCTCATCATATTCTCCACCTGTGAGAGCAATGATAGACTCAGCAAATTCTTCAATTTGATCATTAAACCTATCAAGTTTAGTGTTGTATCGAGCTATCTTTTTTCCATCCTTACTACCTTTGATTGCTGGGTACTTATTGGTAATAAAAACCATTTTCTTAAAAAGAATTTGATGAATTTGAGTGCGTAAATTTTCAATTTCAGTATTTTTTGGTCGACCTGTAAAGTCACCATTTTCAAACTGTGAATTAATTGATTGTTTTATTATTTCAATTTCACGTTCGTTTGTAATTGGCACGCCAGCTTGCGACTGAAGGCTAACCAGCATTGCTCTACTGGCATTTAACTCTTCTTCTTTACGCTGAATTCGGTCTATTGGTGATATTTTTCGACGGCCTGGGGCTGCTAATTCTTCTGCAGTCGGCTCTACCCATGTATCGATCTCCTCACTGATCGCTTCAATGGATCTACTGGCAGCTACCACGCCTGTTAAAAGGCTTGCTAGCGCTTTTGCGTTGTTTTTAATGTTCATTTTTGCTCCAAGTACGTTTTTATGATTCTGAAAGACTTCCTTGGAGCTAAAGATAGGATAAGGTGTTCACTTTGTCAACACATTGTCGTTTATTTGATATAAAAAAACCCTATTTTAGTTAAAAAAGCGGTTTTTACTTAAATTATTCGTAAATTATTACTTAAATAATTAATAATTTCTTAAATTGATGGCAAGTTAGTTTCAATTTCCCTTAAAAAAGCATCTATTTCTTCAGGAGTCGTTTTACTTCCTGGGCACAATCCTTTTGTTAGTCCAGATTGCTTGTTTCCAAGCTTGCCAATGTCACCAGCACCGCGCTGCATCATGTCTTTTTCGGCAATATCAAATCCATTTAAGTTATCTCTGACCGTTTGAAGCCTTTCCAGGGACTTTTCTGACAATAAACCTATGGGCCTGTCCACAAACATGTAAAAAGCACCTTCACCTCCGTTTCTAACAAGTCGGCCACGTATTTGATGTAGTGTGCTAGCGCCCATTCTATCGGCACCAACAACCATTATAAATTTTAAAGAAGGTATTGTTAAACCTATTTCAATGACTGAGCTTGTAATTAAGATGTCTATTTTTTTTGTCTTTATCTCATCAATTATTCGGAACTTATCCTTTTTATTGGTTTGCCCATGCAACATGGCGACGCGGCCAGGGAACATTTCTAACCACTTTTTATACGCTTCTTCTACACTCTTTTTACATTCCTGCTCATCGTTTGATGGAGGTAGCTCTTCCAAAAGCTTATAAGATACACCTTCAAGCCCTGTCATGATTGACTTTATTCGCTTATTCGCAGGTCCTGACGTTTCAAATTCTAATTTATTTGTTTTTGGATCAAATTCAATTTCTAGCTTTTCTTCATCCAAGTTGTAGATTTCAGACAATAGTTCTGCAGACTTGCCCTCTTCACTAAGAGTAAGCTGGTATTGGTATCGACTAAATTCACGCGTTCTTCTTGGGTATAGAATGGCGACCTGGCCACCTTCAGCAAGGGTCTCCTTAATGCCATGAAAGGCTTCGTTTCGTCTCTCATTGCCTATAATGTAACTGTGAATCGTCTTTTTAACAGGACATTCCTGAATTCTTGAAACTTTCATGTCACTGTATTTGATTAATGCTATTGTTCTGGGAATTGCTGTAGCTGTAGCTTCAATGAAGTTAGTGTGTTTTTGAATTAATCGCTCTTTTTGTTCTCTACCTAGCTTCTGTTGTTCATCAAGAATGTATAAATCGATCTTATGTTCGTAATTTATTGATTCCAACCAAAATAAAATAGCCGTTGTGCCGACAACAATTGCGTTATCAGGTACGTCTGGGTATGCCTTCATTCCCCCTTGAATTTCAACCACAGGCACTTCAGGAAAAGTTGCCCTAATTTCATTGGCTATTTGGTCTGAAAGCAGTGAGTTGGGCGACATGATAATCACATTCTTACCACTTTTTTGCGCCGCAACAGCAGGTAACATGTAACAGACGGTTTTTCCTGTGCCAACATCTCCTGAAAGAAGTCGCCTCATCGGTTGATCGTCATTTAAGTCTTTTAATGTATCCCAAATGGCCATTCTTTGATCATTTGTTAATTTAAAGGGCAATTTACTCACTAGTCCTGGCAATATACCTTTGATATCAATATTGAAATTTGATTCTGGCACATTAGAAAGGACTTTATGTTCCTGAATTTTTTGATAAACGACTAATGAGTTTAGTTTATTAATTGCATCAGTAACTCTGACAATATCTTCTGTTGTCTTTGGGCGATGCATCATTAAAATAAATTCTTTAAAAGTTTTGAAATTAATTTTTGATGCTTTTATTCCCTGCTCTTCATCCATGCTTAATGTGTCACAGATGTACTGGCTCGTTTGGTCAGTAAACTCCAATAATCCATTTTGTATTTTACTAGCAATTCGAAAAGGGGTGATTATTTTTTCTTTTCCTGAATACCGAGGAACAATACGATTAACTTCTGATTTTTTAATATGTTCTGGATAGTTTATTGAAACAACGCCATTCCAATCGTCATTAAATAAACCATACGCATGGAAGTTTTCATTTGATGCGAGTTTGCACCACGAGTCCAAATTACCACCGCCCGCACGCCCGAATATCATCACCATGCCGTTAGTCTGGCCATCGGTAAATCGCAACTTAACTCGATGAGTCCCACCCACTTTATTGGCAAAGGCGATGTTGATTTTACCGCCTTCTTCATCGAATAGCTCAGGTGCACCACGGGTTTTTAGCTGGATAAAGGATTTTTTATTTTCCTTTCCAAGACGAAGCGCTTCCTTTAGGTTGCCAATAGGCTTTGTCAGATCCATGTAGCTAGATGGGGGATATAGCAGAACTTCTTCATAATTATTTACATCTAAATATCGCATTCCTGACATAAATCTTTTATCAAAAATTTCACTAAACATTTCTTCTGACATATAATATACTCAAATTTTTAAATATTAACTTTATAATATAATTATATCCAATATATTATATCTTTTCAATTAAATTAAACCTTAAACACAGGTTTATTTTATTGACTTTAGTACAATATATTATTATGCTTAGTGTATTAATAAATTAAAGGTATAAAAAATGACTTATACAGCAGATTCCATCATCTCCCTTAAGGGTTTAGATCCCGTTAAGGTTCGTCCTGGAATGTACACCCAAACTGATCGCCCAAACCATTTAGCGCAAGAAGTCATAGACAACTCAGTTGATGAAGCTTTGGGTGGATATGCAAATCGCATAAAAGTCACTCTTCACTCTGATTCTAAGTTGGAGGTTGAGGATAATGGTCGAGGTATGCCTGTTGATATCAATAAAGATGAGGGAATTACTGGGGTTGAGTTAATTATGACGAAACTTCATTCTGGTGGTAAGTTTAATAAAGATACTTATAGCAGCTTTAGTGGTGGACTTCATGGTGTGGGAGTTTCTGTTGTTAATGCACTTTCTGAACGTGTTGATGTTTATGTTAAGAGAGAGGGCAAGGAATATCACATTGCCTTTGAAGACGGCGATAAAGTAGATGAACTTTCTGTTGTTCGTAAAGTAAAAGGGCATGGCACCCGAATTTCCTTTTCTCCAAATCCTAAGTATTTTGATTCAGGAAAATTTTCAGTTTCACGTTTAATTCGCGCATTAAAGAGTAAGGCAATTCTGTGCCCAGGATTAAGTGTTAGTTTTATAAATAAAATCGATAATACAGAAGAGCACTGGTGCTTTCCAAATGGTCAATTGGATTATTTTAATACTCAAATAAACGAATATGAAACACTGCCCGTTGAAAGAACCATTGAATTCAAAGAAACTGGTAGTGACTTTGAAATTCACGCGTCTATGCGCTGGACTCCTGAAAATACTCCCGTTCTTAGTGAAAGTTATGTGAACTTAATTTCGACTGTACATGGAGGTAACCATGTTAAGGCGCTTAAGGATGGCCTGCTGGACGCTTTCAGGGAGTTTTGTGAACATCAGGGGCTACTAGATAAGAATCTTAAAATCACCTCAGAAGACGTTTCTGATCGCTTAAACTACCTTGTTAACTTTAAGTTGGCGGAACCTTCTTTTGCGGGTCAAACAAAAGAAAAACTATCCAGCAGTAACTTCATGCAAGAGTTGCGCTCAGTTATTAAAGATAAAATGTACGAAAACCTTACTCACAATAGAGAAGAAGGTATTCAGCTTGCTGATATGGTTATCTCCAACGCAAGATTTCGTCAGAATTCAAAAAAGAAGATTGTTCGTAAAAAGATCATTAGTGGATTAATGCTGCCAGGTAAATTAGCTGATTGTAAGAGTAATTCACTTGATGAAACCGAGATCTTTTTTGTAGAGGGTGACTCTGCAGGCGGATCAGCTAAGCAAGCACGTAATCGTGAGACTCAGGCGATTATGCCTCTACGAGGAAAGATTCTTAACACTTGGGAGCTTGATAACACTGACGTAATGGCATCAAAAGAAGTGGCTGACATTTGTCAGGCCATTGGTGTGTATCCTGGAAATGAAGATTTAAGTAGCCTTCGTTACGGTAAAGTTTGCATTCTGGCTGATGCTGATTCTGATGGCCTTCATATCGCGACATTATTTTGTGCACTTTTCTTTAAGCATTTCCCAGCACTCGTGAAAGCGGGTCATCTTTATGTGTCTGTGCCACCGCTGTATAGAATTGACCTTGGTAAAGAGGTTTATTACGCGCAGGACGAGGCACATAAGGTAAAAATACTTAGTAAACTGGCCAAAAAGAGAGGGCAGGTGAGCGTTCAGCGATTCAAAGGTTTGGGCGAAATGAACCCTGACCAACTTGAGGAAACAACAATGAATCCAGAAAAGCGTACATTGCTTCAGCTGGTTACCGAAGATTTTGAATTTGAAAACCAAATTATTGACATGCTTCTTTCTAAATCCAAAGCGGATAAGCGTAAGCAGTGGCTAGAAGACTGTGGTGCCTTATCTGGCGCAGCAAAAGAAAGTAAGGGCGGAGCATAAAAGGATATGACATTGAATATTGAAAACAAGCAAAAACCAATTAACGATTTCTTAGAAGGCGCCTATCTTGATTACAGTATGTATGTAATCCTAGATCGGGCATTGCCTAGTATTGCTGATGGTTTAAAGCCAGTGCAGCGTCGAATTATTTATGCAATGAACGAATTGCATCTTGATTACAAAGCCAAGCACAAAAAATCTGCGCGTACTGTTGGTGATGTGCTTGGTAAGTATCATCCGCATGGTGACTCTGCTTGTTACGAAGCGATGGTAATGATGGCGCAACCCTTTAGTTATCGTCAGCCCATTATAGACGGACAGGGTAACTGGGGCTCTACTGATGACCCAAAATCCTTCGCCGCAATGCGCTACACCGAAGCCCGTCTACAAAAGTACGCCGATGTGCTCCTTGGCGAGTTGGATAACACCGTTGTTGATTATAAGCCGAATTTTGATGGCTCACTCAACGAACCCGTTGTATTACCCGCCAAGCTACCCAATATTTTGGTTAACGGGACCATGGGTATTGCTGTGGGTATGGCAACAGACATTCCCCCGCACAACGTATCAGAAATCATTAAAGCAACCAAATATTGCATCGATAACGAAGACGCCACGGTTACCGATGTGATGAAATTTCTACCAGCCCCTGATTACCCTACAGCTGGATTAATCATCACCTCCAAAAAAGACATTCAAAAAGTGTACGAAACGGGTAGAGGTAGTATCAAGGTAAGAGCAAGATACACCGTTGAAGGTAATGAAATCATTATCTCTGAGTTGCCCTATCAAGTATCAGGTAACAAGGTACTAGAGCAGATTGGCGCCCAGGTCGAGGCAAAGAAATTAACAATGATCGATGACCTTCAGGATGAAAGCGACAGGTATAACCCCATACGACTCGTCATTAAATTGAAGCGCTCAAGCAAGATAGATCCGCACAGCTTTATGTTGCACTTGTTTTCTTCCACGGATTTGGAAAAGAGCTTTCGCGTGAACATGAACACCATTGGTCTCAACGGCGCCCCAGCTGTTAAGTCAATTTCTGAAATCTTACATGAGTGGATTATTTTTAGACGTCGGTGTGTAGTGCGTCGAATGGAAGCGCGTATTGAAAAGATCATAAGCCGCTCACATTTAATTGAAGGCCTTTTAATTGCTTACTTAAACATTGATGAAGTGATTGAAGTGATTCGTGACCCCAATGAAGATAGTCCAAAAGAATGTTTGATGGCTCGTTTTGATTTAACTGACATACAAGCCAATGCCATTTTGGACATTAAATTACGTAACTTAGCGCGCATTGAAGAAATGGAGCTCACTACGGAACTAAGTGATCTCAATGAAGAACGCTTAGGGCTCGTGAGTACTTTGGAATCCAAGGAAAAAATGAATGACATTCTTAAGACCGAAATCGAAGAAGTAAAAAAAATCCATGGCAATGCTCGGTTAAGTGAAATAGTAGACTCTAGTAGCGTCAAGGAGGCTGCTCAACTTAAAGAGGACGACTTGCTTGCTTCTGACCCAGTGTCTGTGTGCCTAAGCGAGAAGGGCTGGCTAAGGATGGGTAAGGGGCACTCTATTGATGACAACCAATTATCCTACAAAACAGGTGATAAATCGCAATCCATTCTTCGCACACGCTCAAATAAGCCAACGATCCTATTGGATCAAACAGGTCGAACATTCACGATTAAGACACATACGCTTCCATCTGCACGTGGGTACGGAGATCATGTCTCTCAATATGTAGAACCTCAATCAGGTGTTTCGTTTATCGCCTTATTAGACGGACTCGATTCTTCCAGATGGTTGATGACTTCTTCAGAGGGGTACGGCTTTATTTGCGAAGGCAAAGACATGATTTCTACCGCCAGGAAAGGTAAGGCATTATTAAAAACTGAGAACTTGTCTGCACTTAATCCGCACGCAATTACAGACCATGAATACATTGTTGTTGTGAGTGAGAATGGTTATTTAGCAATTTTTGAATCCAATGAGTTACCTATGCTCACAAAGGGCAAGGGTAATAAGTTAATGACCTTAACTAAGGGAGATAAAGTGACACAAGCGATTCCAATTCGTGCAACAGAGTCACTTCAGATCAATGCCTCTGGAAAAACCATCTCCTATTCGCCAAGTAAATGGGGGGCCTTCATTTGTCCTCGAAATCGAAAAGGAAAAGCCTTGCCCAAGTACATGAAGGGTATCAGTGTTTTTGTTGAAAAAACTAGCGGCACTGAAGAAGATTAACTAAAACAAGGTGGGTGATTAACCCACCCTAACGGGATTATTTATGAATATTATAGTTACCAACGGTGCAATACAGAAAATTAAAGACATTTCAGACGATGATGAAGCAAGCATGGCCCTACGAATGTATATTATTGGCGGTGGATGCTCAGGCTTTCAGTATGGATTTGGTTTTGATAGCAACATTCAAGAGGATGACTACGTTATTGAAAATGATGGCGTTAGGGTTGTCGTTGATGCGATGAGTTATCAATACCTAGAAGGCTCTACATTAGATTATGAAAGCTCACTTATTGGGTCTCGCTTTGTTGTTCTTAATCCCAACGCACTCACCTCATGTGGCTGTGGTAGCTCATTCTCCGTTTAATTAACGTTTTGGTGTAAATATATGAACTCCCACTATCACTGCGTTTACGACATGAAGTTTCACTTGGTGTTAGTTTCAAAACACTGTAAAAAATGCTTTACATCTGAAATTCTAGAATCATTAGAGGTGATTTTAAATACTCAGTGTGAAAAGTGGGGAGTTGAATTTATGGAGTTTATTGGCGAGGCTGACCATGTGCACTTATTGCTTGGTTTTAATCCTA
>Ga0115005_10005168_pt1 | contig 10342 bp, 9 predicted proteins | sample ArcOceMetagenome_FD_87163 | JGI IMG/M metagenome (GOLD analysis project Ga0115005, IMG submission 87163) | Marine eukaryotic phytoplankton communities from Arctic Ocean - Arctic Ocean - Greenland ARC118M Metagenome | ecosystem: Environmental > Aquatic > Marine > Oceanic | place: Arctic Ocean...
ATTCTCAAAGTGACTATTAACCCCTTGCCAGTGAAATCCTCTTGTATCAATTTGATAATTAAAATCGCTTCCTTGCCACAGCGGCTTAACCTGATAATCCATAGCGGCTTGAAGCAGCGTTTTGGGTGGATGAGGCTCACCAATAACAGCTGTAATATTGGCTCTAAATATACCGGCCTTTTCAATAGCAATCAGCTCTTTAGTATCGCCAAGCCAATCTTGATGGTCTAAATCAATACTGGTTATCACCGCTATTGTTGGGTCAACAATATTAACAGCGTCTAAACGCCCACCCAAACCCACCTCTAAGAGTAGGTAGTTTGCATCACAGTCTGCCAAAAGTTGCAGCGCCGCTAATGTGCCAAATTCAAAATAGGTTAATGAAGTGTCGCCTCGCGCCTGTTCTACTGTTTGAAACGCCTGACAGTGAGCTTTTTCAGTCAGCATAACCCCAGCCACTCTAACTCGCTCGCGGTAATCTAAAATGTGCGGTGAGCTAAATACAGCAACTGAGTTTTTTGAAGCTAATATAGCTTGTTCGATTAATGCACAGGTAGTGCCTTTACCATTAGTACCAGCAACGGTGATAATAGTTTTTTGACTAAAATCGAGCTGCAAGTTGTGGAATACTTCAGCAACACGATCCAGCCCTAATTCGATATTATTAGGGTGGAGCTGTTCAAGGTAAGTTAACCATTGCACGAGTGACCAGGCCTCTTTTTCAGAGGCTTGAGGTATAAAGATATCAGACATTAATTAATGATGTTGATGATGCAGTTTTGACAATAAACTAAACAATTTTTCACGCATTTCACGACGATCAACAATCATGTCGATCGCGCCTTTTTCTAACAAAAATTCGCTACGTTGAAAACCTGCAGGCAAAGTTTCACGCACAGTTTGTTCAATCACTCTTGGACCTGCAAAGCCGATCAAAGCTTTAGGTTCCCCTATATTTACATCACCCAACATAGCTAAACTAGCTGATACACCGCCCATAGTTGGATCAGTCAAAACTGAAATATATGGCAAACTTTTTTCACTCATTTTTGCTAATGCGGCACTGGTTTTAGCCATTTGCATCAATGACAAAAGTGCCTCTTGCATCCGAGCACCACCACTAGTTGAAAAGCATATAAGTGGCATGTTGTGTTCCAAACAAGCATCAACCGCTTTAACAAACCTTGCACCAACTACTGAAGCCATCGATCCGCCCATAAAGGCAAATTCGAATGCAGCCACCACAACGGGCATGCCGTTAAGCTTACCCTGCATAACAACTAAAGCATCTTTTTCATTGGTCGCTTTTTGGGCGCTAGTTAATCTGTCTTTATATTTTTTTGAGTCTTTAAATTTGAGCAAATCTTGAGGCTCTAAGTCGGCTCCTAATTCTACTCGGTCACCTTGATCCAAGAAGTGATTAACTCTTGCTCTAGCGGTAATACGCATATGGTGATCACATTTAGGGCATACACCTAATTGCTTTTCTAATTCGGTTTTGTAAAGAACTGCGTCACATTCACCGCATTTAGTCCAAATTCCCTCTGGCACATTGCTTTTAGTCAATGACTTAGTGCGTGGTAGTATTTTTTCAATCCAACTCATATCAAATCCTGTGTTGCAAGCTGCTATGTATAGCAACTTGTCAATATTCAAGGGGTTCGCTTGTACCCATTTTGGGCCATATGGCCTCAATAAACACTATTAAATCACATCACGAAACTAAACTGGTCTTAGAAGTGTCAATTAGGCAAAAATAATGGCCCTAATGGTGTTTTCGGCAAATTAAAAAGCTCGGGGTAAGTCACATGTACCAAGTATAAACCATGTGGCTTAGCAGTTGCAGCGGCTTTAGTTCGGTCTTTACCCTCTAGCAACGTCTTCATCCAAGTTGTCGGTTGTTCTTTATTGCCGATCGTCACTAAAGATCCAGTGATATTACGCACCATATGATGTAGAAATGCGTTTGCTTTGACATCAATCATGATGTAATCACCAAATCGGCTAACGTCAATATTGCTCATTTCTCGAACTGGAGTGTTAGCCTGACAATTTACTGCTCTAAAAGCACTAAAATCATGTCGACCTAACAAATGTTGAGCCCCTTGGTGCATCAACTCATGATCCAGCTCTGTGTGAATATGTGTTACGCCTTTAGCCAATATGCTGTTGCGTAAGCGGTGATTATAGATGACATATCGATAACGTCTTGCAGTAGCAGAAAAACGAGCATGAAACTCATCATCCACGGTTTTAACCCACTTGATTGCAATAGAATCTGGCAAATAGCGATTAAGACCAAGCGTCCAAGCACTGTTGGGGCGTTGGCTTTGGGTATCAAAATGTACCACTTGGCAAGTGGCGTGCACCCCCGCGTCGGTTCGTCCAGCACACACTACTTTGACGGGTTCATTGGCTACTGCAGTTAACGCTTCTTCAACGTGCTGTTGTACGCTAACCACAGTTTGTTGGCGCTGCCAACCATGGTAGGGTGCGCCATTATATTCAATGCCTAGAGCTAATCGCATTAGTCCACTTTTGCTATTCAAAAAATTCGCAGTATTGTAAGTAACTTATGAATAAATAACAGTGGTTTTTAGTTAAACACTTTCAAAGTATCTAACTGAGTATCAACCGAGTTATTTACTCCCGCTTAAAATCCACAGAGTGCAGATCATGTTTTTTCATCAGCTTATGCATATCTGTACGATTTCTGCCGGCCAATTCCGCAGCCCTTGTGACATTACCGTCTGTCATTTTAAGCAATTTCAATAAATACTTCTGTTCAAAGGCATCTCTTGCTTCGGTCAAAGTTGGCCATTTTTGTTCTGAAGCAGACAACGCTTGTTCAACTAAATGAGATGCGATAACGGGTGTTTGTGTCAAAGCAACACATTGTTCAACTACGTTAACCAGTTGTCGAACATTACCTGGCCACAAACAAGTTGTTAGTAGTTGCATTGCGTCATCAGAAAATCGATTGACCTTTACCTCATGACGTTCTGAACTCATTTTTAATAGGTGTCTTGCTAGCAATGGAATATCTTCAGACCTCTCTCTCAATGTTGGTAAGGTAATATTGACTACGTTGAGACGGTAGTACAAATCTTCTCTGAAATTCCCCTCCTCCATTTCTTTGCTAAGGTTTTTATGTGTCGCTGAAATAATCCTCACATCTATTGGAATTTGTTTACTGCTTCCCACTGGACGGATTGTTTGCTCTTGCAGCGCTCTGAGTAACTTGACCTGAAGTGGAATTGGCATATCGCCAATCTCATCTAAAAATAAAGTGCCTCCATCTGCTTCTCTAAAAAGTCCCTTGTGTTCGTTGACCGCACCAGTAAAAGAACCTTTAGCATGCCCAAAAAGCTCAGACTCGAGCAAATTTTCAGGTAACGCACCACAATTAATCGCCACAAAAGCTTTGTCAGCTCTTTTACTGGCTTTATGAATGGCACTGGCCAAAAGTTCTTTACCTGTGCCACTGGCACCACTTATTAAGACGCTAACGTCGCGCTTGGCGACCCGATAAGCTTGATCTAAAAGTTGTTCCATTTGCATCGAACGGGTAATAATTTTTTCACACCACTGCCCTTTTTGCGCCCCTTGGCTTTGACTCACCGCTTTTTTCATCAGACTGCGCAGATCATCATGATCTATGGGTTTAGTCAAAAAACCAAATACACCTCTTTGGGTTGCTTCCACAGCATCTTGAATAGTTCCGTGGGCGGTCATTAAAATAACAGGTACATCTTTGCCAAGACCCATGATCTCTTCAAAAAGACTTAAGCCGTCTAATCCCGGCATACGTAAATCGCTTAACACTACGTCAAAATTTTGAGTATTGATTAATCTTAATGCTTCTTTACCACCGCCAGCACTTTGTACATTGTATCCTTCACCCTTTAACCTAATAGTCATTAAACGTAACAAACTTTCGTCATCATCAACCAACAGCACATTGGGATCTGATATATTCGACTGACTCATTCTTTATCCTCTTCGATACTTTCTATGATCGATGCTTCAATATTAAGCAACTGATCAATTTGACTTTGTTGTTTATTTAAGAGTATTTGTTGCTCTTCAATATTTGACGCTTGATGAGTATTAATTTTACTCAAAGTCACTAACGCAGATTCCATTTCTAGTAAGTCCTGACTAGGATGGTAAAGTGCAACTAAAATAAAACGGCGCATCTGTACACTTAACTTCGGTAAAATTGACTCTACCCAACCTTGTGCTCGCAAACGGTCTTGAAATGGTGTGCTTTTACCTTGGCTTAGTAAGGCTTTTTTCAATAAATCAGCATCTTTTTCAGATAATGCGTCTATTTGTTTTTTGCGTTCAGGCCATAAAACATCTTCAATTTCATACCAAAATTTTAACCAATATTCGATTTTGCAGTCATTCAATTCTGAAGAATTTATCCATACACAAATAGGTTGGTCTTTTAGTACTGCCACCGTATCCGGGGCTGTTTGGTTGGTTTCTGTGGTTTGGTTTGTTGTTAAAGGCTGCAACAACTCGCAACTGGCAAACAAAATTAAGCTGCTACACACTACTAATAATTTCAACGTCATATACTCGCTTCCTTACTTGGGATCTGCACACGAATACACACATCTGCATAATCCACTTCGACCATTTCAGCTTTTCCAAACATCATTCTGGCACAATCGGCGACTATAGATAATCCGAGTCCGGAGCCAGTTACTCTATCATTTCGCACGCCTTCACCACGACTAAAAGGTTGAAACAGAGTAATACGTTGCTCCAAAGCAATTTCCTGACCGCAATTGGCGAAATCCAGAACCTGCATGTTTTCCTGCTGATAGAGACGAATACTAATGGGCCTACCTTTACTGCCATGGGCAATTGCATTTGACACCAAATTATCTAAAATTCTTCTAAACAACTTGTGGTCAGCGAAAATGGTGGGTAATTCTATTTTCATATCCATTTGATTATCATGTTGTTTAATCGCCAAACTGTTTTCAGTCACAAATTCATCAAAAAAACTTTCGGTGTTAATCTTCGAGAACACTGGTTTAGCTTGCTGCAACAACAAATTGTAATCAAGCAGCTGCACGATGAGTAAATTTAACCTGTCTGTACTACTATTTAGAAGTGACAACACCTCTTCTTGATCTGTATTTAAAGGACCTACTACTTGCTCAGTCAACAATGAACAACCTTCTTTGATACTTGCCAAGGGCGTTTTTAACTCATGGGACGCATGACGTAATAATGCATGCCGTAAATTTTCCAATTGAATTAAACGGCCACCTAGTCTGTGTAATTTATGCTCTAGTACAATTAGCTCCTTCGGACCAGAAGTAGAAATTGCCGGTAAGGTATCTTCCTGTCTCGATATGGCGGTGATGATACGTTCAAGTCTAGTAACAGGTTTTAATATTGCTTTTGAGCCGAGTACAATTAATAAAAAGGAAGAGCCTAACAAACAAGCTGTTAACCAAAATTGAGTTTGCTGTACCGAACTCACATAAATTTGTTGATCTTTGATCCTCTTGTCAAGACTGCTGTCCACTTGTGTCGCTAAGTTATATAAGTTTTGTTTAAATTCAGCTAATTGCGCGTCTAGCAACAATTGGTCGTCTGTGCCTGAATATTGGTTAATCCAATTAAGTCGCTCACTTAGACTGTTACAATTTTGCTTTTCTAAGAGCTTTTCACAAACAGGCACTTGAAACTCAGTGAACCGCTGAGTTAATTTCTCAATCAAAGGTTTCAGCGCGTCTTTTTTTACAATATGGTATTGCCGTACTAGTCTCTCGATATCAAACGACAAGCCTTCCATCTTACTCACTCGCCTAACAGTGTTAACTGAATATTCAGCTTCGTTCGTGGCGATTTGACCAATTTGGCTTAACTTAATTTGGCTGTAGCCGACCAGCAACGCCAAAGGCACAAGAACAATAACAAAACTTACAAGTGTTAATTGCCGTAATGAGCCTAGTTGCATGGCAACTCCCATTAGTATTTTATTTTATCGTACCGTCAGCATAATAAAAAAAGATCGAACAAGTCGATCTTTTCTCATTTTATTTTTTAGAATTTATTCAGACTTACTAATATTTTCTTTTTCAGTCAGTGCCACTTTTATATTGGCTAGTTCAATTGAACTAATTTTTCCGTTGCCATCCGTGTCTATTTTCCCAAATGAGGCCAGAACAGCAGTGTCTGCAACGGCTTCTTTAATTGTAATTTGACCGTCTTTATCCAAATCAAGCTTTTCTATCAATTCGATATCAGCCCTCGCTGACGCTGACATACACAACTGAACAGACGCCACAACAAACACAAAAGGAGCAATATAATTAATTTTTTTCATATCATTATCATCCTTTGCTAAATGAGATCTGATAAATAAGATCTTGTAAAAAACTTAACAAATTATCAAATCAGATTAAAAGAAAGCATCCATGCCATCAGTGATACAAATTTAGATTCGCATCAAGGACACTAGTACTATCAGTTGCAAACACCATCGCAGCCAATAACAAAACCAGAAGTGTACTAACATCCTTCACCACCCTCACTATCCATGCGTTTCACCCGAGGAACCAGTCAGGTTGAGAGTGATTACCGAAGAAGCTAATACATGGTTTGTGCCAAGAATATATTTATCATATATTTTAATAACTTAAAAATATAAATTAGATTTATGGAAGTGACTTACCAACATTCAAAAAAGAATATGTCTTAAATTTGAGACACCAGTACTACTGGTTTAAATTATGTATTTTAAATCATGTAGTTAACACGTCTTATAATTCAGACACTAACAAAATCCATACAATTTGGTTAGAAAAATGGCGTTTTATTAGCCCGGCTAATCAGGCTTGATTGACAACTTACTTTGAATAAATTGGCTATGTGGTATGTACAGTAAATCGGCTATTTTTCTGATGGTGTAATCTTCATCAGGACTTAGTTGATGATCAGCGTAGGCAACTGACCATAACGAATCAAGTACGGCTCTTTTTTCGTCAGCGCCATATTTATCGTTGATGACTCGCGTGAATTGCTGGTAATCCGCAGCGCCGTCAGCTTTGGATTGGCTTAACTGGCAAAGGGTTTCAAGCTCGACCCCACTCAAAGAGAAATGTTTCTCAAGTTGCTTGCGATAACTATCTTGCTCTAATTGTTCAAACTTATGGTCGGCTCGCATAACTTCGTATAACAACACTGCTGTAGCCAATTCAATTGTATGTTGGTTATCATTGTTATTATTATCGATTTCTAAATGACTTTTAAACCACTCTTGAATACTGGCAATCATAGTACTTTACTCACCCGTTATTATTGATTGACTAAGTGTTAGGGCAGCTTCATGAGCTGACTCAATAGAGGAGCCAAAACTCCAATCGCCTCCAAAATAAATTCCATTCTTATGCTGACTCAATATGCCTAATGGCTTCTGCCCCTGACTGGGTCTTGCATAACGCCAATAATGCGCATATGTATTTGATACTGACGACTTAGGTAAATTAAACAATTCACAAAGCCCATTCGTAGCAATAGATATGGCGTTTTCTTTTCCTAACTTACCTAAATCATCTGACAATTGATTAGCGAGTTGAGCCACCCATATCTCGCTTTTACTTCCAGCCTCTTGGGTTGAAACTTGAGGTCGCAGTGGTTTGCCAGAATCCCGAACTAGAGTCTGTATAGATTGGTTCTTTAAGTAAACTAAATCAATATCAGAGACGACCAATTGGTCTAATTTTAAGGCAATCGACCAACAGCTTGTCCAAGATTGAGAGAAATCAGGCAGTTTTATCACTAACTTAGATTGTTCAATTAGCGCCTGACTTTGCGGCCAAGGTGCAGTGATTACAACTTTATCAAACAATTCTGTGTGCCAGACGTCATTTGATTTTAACTGCCATCCTTTACCGACAAGATAACGAACTTGGCTAATTATATGCTTGGTATGCAAGTTAGCATTTTTTATCCAGTGTCGACATGCAGCGTTCATTTTGCCGTTAAAAACGTAATGTTCTCTGTCACTGACATAATTTTCTATTGTTGGCGCCATAGCAGTATTATGTTGTGAGACAAATATTTTTTTAGGCCATTGACTAACAAGATTTTGACTACAAAGTTCTTGCATGAAATCTATAAAGTCAGCCTTTTGAGCAGGAACGATTGTGGCACCTAAATCACATTGTCCCCAATCGGTTTTTTTTGTACTAGCTCGCCCACCACAGCCACGAGACTTTTCAAAAATACTCACATCAATGTTGGTTGATTCGAGAAAATTCACCAACAAACACCCGGTAATTCCTGCCCCTACAACTGCAATCTTCATGAACCATCACCGTTATCTGCAAACACAATTAAGTGCTCTAAATCTAAACGAATACCTATCAATTCATTCAACTGGTGATCATGATGACTCAGAGCCAAACACAAAACCCTGGCATGACCAACATGTTGTAATTCTAGTTGGTACAAAATGTGAGAGCCTTGAAAGGATCTATCTATCACTTTTGCTAAGGTTTCACTGTCATCATCATGGATTATGTCGTCTGGACGAACCAAAAATACAACTTTATCACCTTGCTTAAACCCACTATCAGGTTTCATAGGAAATATACCTAAACCGCTTTTTAACTTAATGTTGTTATCTACCGTTGCAGATATAAACACTCCATCACCAACAAAAGCCGCTACAAAACGATTAACCGGACGATGATAAAGCGTGTAAGCGTCTGTCCATTGTAATAAGCGTCCTTTATTCATAACACCTATGACATCGGCCATAGCAAATGCTTCATGCTGATCGTGGGTAACCATAAGTGCAGTCGTATTTTCATATTTCAAAATAGCTCGAAGCTCTTTGGCAAGTTCATCTCTTAACTCTGCGTCTAAACTTGAAAAAGGCTCATCTAACAATAATAAATCCGGTTTAGCCGCCATAGCTCTAGCTAACGCAACACGTTGTTGTTGGCCTCCTGATAACGCGTGAGGGTATCTGTTATCGTATCCTGGCAATCCCACTAACATCAGTAATTCAGTTACTCGCTGCTGCTTTTGTGTGCTGCTTTGCTTATGCAAACCAAAAGCAATATTTTGCGCAACGGTTAGATGGGGAAACAACGCGTAGTCTTGGAACACTACCGCTACTTTGCGTTTTTCAGGTTCTAAGTGGCTATGCCCAGCACTTACCAACTTATTACGTAAACTGATTTGTCCTTCTGATACCTTTTCAAACCCAGCTACTGCTCGTAAAAGGGTTGTCTTTCCACATCCTGATGGCCCTAATAAACAACCTATTTGCCCAACACCTAATTCAAAAGAAACGTCTTGCACAGCTTGGGTTTTTTGGTAAGCAACAGATACATTATTGAGACTTAACATAAGTTCCTTAATTGACTTGTGAATTATGTTGGCTTGGCCTATCCATCAACATAGTCAACATAATAACAGGTAAAATACCCACGCTGACAATGGCAATAGCGGGTAACGCGGCGTCCATCAATCGTTCGTCTGACGCAAGTTCAAATGCTCTGACTGCCAAGGTATTAAAATTGAATGGGCGCAATATCAAAGTAGCGGGAAGCTCTTTTAACACATCCACAAATACTAACAATAAGGCACTCAGCACGCTGGTTTTCATTAATGGCACATGAATGCTTCTGAGGATCTGCAAAGGTTTATATCCTAATGAACGGGCTGCATCATCCATACTGGGTTTAACCCTTGCTAAGCCAGTATCAATGTTATGCATAGCGACGGCTAAGAAGCGACTGCTGTAAACTAAAATCAAAGCAAATAATGAACCTGAAAAGACTAAGCCAACACTTACCTCGAACAAACTTTCAGTTAGTGTATTTAATTTTATATCAACCCAACTTAACGAAATCATTGCACCTATAGCAATGACGGTTCCAGGTACTGCATATCCTAGGTTTACAACTCCCACTAAAAATTGAATTGGTTTAATGGGATTAAGGCGTTTGCCATAAGCAAAAAGAAGCGCCAATAACACTGCAGTAAAGGCTGCAATAGCAGCCAAATAAAAACTATTCCATAACAGTAACCAAAATTCACTGGTGAGTTGTTTGGAATATGTCTTAGACGCCCAGCTAAGCAATTGCAGAACGGGTAATACAAAACCAAAAAAAACAGGTATCACACATAAAAATGGTACCCAAAATGCCTTACTACCGGTTAATTTTTGCCTGTTAACTTGTTGTGCTCTTTGTCCTAGGAAATAATAGCGGATTTTGCGCCTAGATAGATATTCAAGAATAAGTAACAGCACCACAAAACTGGTTAACATTGCAGCTAATTGTGCGGCAGCGATACC
>Ga0115005_10005170_pt1 | contig 10340 bp, 8 predicted proteins | sample ArcOceMetagenome_FD_87163 | JGI IMG/M metagenome (GOLD analysis project Ga0115005, IMG submission 87163) | Marine eukaryotic phytoplankton communities from Arctic Ocean - Arctic Ocean - Greenland ARC118M Metagenome | ecosystem: Environmental > Aquatic > Marine > Oceanic | place: Arctic Ocean...
CTGTCGGTAATAAAACCAGTATTTATTCCATTTTCATTCAGCGTTTTAATCGATGTCCAATTTTCGTGATGTGCTTGCTGATTGACTATATCAATTATCACCGTATCTTCATCTGTCACTTGTTTAACTATTTTACTCAGCTGTGTGATTGGAAAATGATAATAATTGAGTCCAAGATGCTCAAAATAATCGTCAGTGACTAGCCCTTTGGGGCCTTTTTTAAAGTAGTAGAGTTTGCCTCGGTCTATATTTGGCGATGCTAAAATAGTGTGAGAACTGTTGACGTAAGAAAGCGGTAATTCAACGGTAAAAGTGCTGCCTTTATGTAATTGTGAGCTTGCAGATAATTTGCCATCCATCAAGTCAACTAGCTGTTTTACAATAGATAAACCCAAGCCCGTTCCACCATATTTTCTATTAGTAGAACCATCTGCCTGGGTAAACGGTGAAAATATCTTCAGCAATTGCTCATCGGTCATGCCAATGCCCGAATCAATGACTTCGGCATATAAAGTCATTTTTTGATTATCTTGAATTTTCTTATGCGTTATCTTGATTGTTATACAGCCGTTTTGGGAAAACTTGATTGCGTTGCTGCATATGTTTAATAGCACCTGATAAATGCGAAGCGGATCACCCACTAGTTGATAGGGTAAATTAGGCTCAGCATAAAAACGAATATTAAGGTTTTTGTCTTGGGCGAGATTTGAAATATTCGCCAGTAAATTAGTTAATACAGAATTAAGTGAAAATGTCACATTTTCTATATCTAATTTACCGGCTTCAATTTTTGAAAAGTCGAGTATATCATTGATTAAACTCATTAATATTTGGCTTGAGTAGTTTGCTTTGTTCAGGTAATCCTGTTGTTTTTTGGTTAATTCTGTTTTTAAAACCAAGTCTAGTAGGCCAATAATACCGTTAATGGGAGTGCGAATTTCGTGACTCATATTGGCTAAAAACATACTTTTAGAAGCCGTTGCCTGTTTGGCTTTTTGATTTAATATGATTAATTCGGCGTTCAATTTTTCCTGCTGGGTATTAAGCATTTGTGACTGTTCAAGCAAGTCTGTGGTTTGTTTCTGGTAGGCCAACTGTTCAGTAATATCAACGCCTACAGTAAGAACGGAAGGACGTTTATTGTTTGTATCAAAAGGCACTTTAAATATATTAAAAATAACTTCACTATTTGCGCCATTTCGCGTCACTAATTCTTTTTTGATTAATGCTTTACGGTTTTCTATTAATTCATAGTCATCATCAAATAAATTACTGCATTGTGGTAAAGCTAACAATTGTTTTTTTGTCAAACTTGACGATGCCTTTAATCCAAAGTGTTTTGCAGCATATTCATTAACTAAAACAAGGTTTCCTTTTGAATTAACCACATAAATCATGTGGGGGACTAAATTGATAATTTGTTTTAATTGTGTGGTTTGGTTGACGTGTTGTTTTACATGCTTCTTAATTTGATTTCTTAAAAATAAAGCAATAAGAACTGAAATTAATAATAAAGTAATAGTGCCAAGTATAAGGTAATTCACCCAATCTGGAATATCGGTTTTATCTATAGTATCCATCCATTTTTTTTGAATTTCTTTATATGGCGAGTTATCCATACTGCGCCATTGGATTAAATACTCATCAATTATGGCTAATGTGCGAGGGCTATTTTTTTTGGGTGTTGCAAACAACGCGTTTGAGGGATTAAACATAATGGGTGTTCGTATGATATTGGATTTTTGCTCATATGAGAGGCCTACAGTGCTGCCAGCAACGACCCCAAAAACAACATTGTCTTCAAGCAATTTAAAGGCGCTATCGTAGTCATCAGCATAAGTTAGTAAACAATTTACAGCGTATTCTTGACATAAATTCGAAAATCTTTTTGCATGAATATCATCCTTCATGACTGCTATCTTTTTATCATAAAGATCAAGAATGTTATTAATCATATTATTTTCATAACTGTAAACTTGCCCCCATCCCGTTACAAAAATTTCTGATGAAAAATTAAGAAACTGTGCTCTCTCTGGCGTGTTAACGATATAAGTCATAATATCGATTTCACTGTTCTTAGCTTTTAACATAACATCCGACCACGCCCCCTGGACCCAGGTTATGTTCCAGTTTTCTCTTTCAGCAACTGCCTTTAAAAAATCTACCAACATACCATCAGGAGGACTGTTTTCTTTTAGAATAATGATGGGGGGCGCATGGGTTAAACCAATTTTAATCTCCACAGGAGATGAATTTTTATCTTGAGCAAACAGCGGATGTATTAAGGATAAAAGTAATATTAGTGAAATGTTTTTAGTCATTCTGAATGCTACTTAGTTATAGTACAAAAATAAAACGTCACTTTTCATAAAATGAATCATGTAACAGGTTCTGTGTAACTGCCATTAGTTAAATAAGTCCATCGAGTCTAGACTCGAATTCAATAATAAATCGAACTATTGCCTGACGCCAGTTACTTATCTGAATAGTTCAATTTTTAGATGCAAAGGCAATTCATTTGATAATTAAAATTATTCAAAAAAAGTTAAAGATATTGATACGAAATAGAGATAAAAATTCTGAGTGGCAACATATGCCTAAGGGTTATCTGAATTAGCCACCAGTTGCCGTTTAGACGAAATTCAGACTGCAGCATATTGCAACAATTGGCTAAAGTCGATTAATCCAAGGATTTTCAGATTACGGTATATTCATCGCCACTAATATTGGTATTAAATAACAGAGCTGGTGAAATGACACCTTGGATCTAAATGTACTATTCACAGGAGTAAGAGCGAATGGTCGCAGATTTTTGAACTGCCAGTTGTTATCCGCTGCCGCGGCTTATGTTTCTTCAGCTCTTTATGCTCATCAGCAAAAATACCACTATCGCACTCATAATTGGCGAGATAAAAAACCATTTTGGTCGATACAAAATACCCACTAGACTTGCTACATAAAATAATAGCCACAATGCCCAATGCATGGTCGAAAATAAATTAACATAACTAAGCAGCAGTAAGCCCGGCAGGGCTTTTATTCCAATATACAATAAACAATAGCTTTGCAATACATACTTAGAAATGGGCAAACTGGAAAAATAGGGCTGATATAAACGCAGTAATGCTTGGGAATCGAACAAGCTGCTCGCCATCAGTAAAGCGGCACAAAAACTGAGAAATCCTGCAACATAACTCTGGGCCTCATGTTTTACCCCGTTGAACATAATACCCAACATAATGGTCATTAGTAACAGGGCAACAAAACGTAATCCTTCAGAACGAGGATTATGTAAATCTGCTTGTAGTTGTAATCTGAATATTCCTTTAGGCCAAGTACCTAAACTAAAAGAAGGCATAGGCAATTGCCGCTCAATTATTATCGCCACACACCACAATACTAACCACTGCGTTTTAGCGAATTCATCCGCCATCGGAATAGCGCTTAAGGGTAGTATCAACAAGCTCAACCAAGGTAATTTGGACACTCTTACGGCACAAACACTGTAATAACTGGCTAAAGCCACCAGCCCCAAAATAGGTGTAAGCTGTTCAACAATATGCACTAGGGGGAAAATGAAAAGGCGGTCTGCTGCTCCATATACCATCAATAAAAGCAGGCAAAGGGGCCCAAGTAGAAGAATATTTGCGCTGTATACAATTAAACCCGTTTCACACCACCGACGTTTAACGTCAGTTACCGCTAAGCTATCAATATAATAACGATGCTGGGTGGCCAATACTCCACGGCGTTGTATCAACATCCAACTATATATGAACAATAAATAGCCCCATAAGGTATTTAAATACAGGGTGTTTTCACTGCTGGTATCGGCCAGTATACCCCAAGCGACAAAAGGTAAAAAAATTAGTGCGGGCAAAGCAAGGGGAAACAAAGCCACGATGCCCATACTTAATTGCTTGATACTGTCTAACCATTGTGTCAGTGATGCGTTATATAGTCTGAGTCGAAACTGCCAGTAACTCATAGGGGGGCTGGCTCACTGCGTTGTAATTGGATGTGTCTTACTTGTTGATGCTCGGCTGCAATCGCTTCATGACTGGCAATAATGACCTGCCCTGGATAATCGCTAAGCAGTAAATTAAGGGCTAATCGCGCTTTGTCATCTAGACCATTAGCTGGCTCATCAAGCAATAACAGGGAGGGGTGATGCATCACTGCAGTGAGCAAACTAAGCTTTTTATAATTACCTAAGGATAAGTTATCGACTTTAGTATGCCAATACTGCTTTAAGCCAAATTCTGTGAGCCAATGTTCGTTCGGTTCACAATCAAATTGACGCTGATGAAAATCCAATAATTCAGCTACAGTCAAAAATCCGGGTAAGGCCACCTTAGATGCACTAATACCAATATGCTGTTTACTTTCTGTCGTTAACACCGACTGTTGATTGAAACTCACCTTACCTGCATCTGGCGCAATGAGACCTGCAGCCAGCATTAATAAAGTGGTTTTGCCACTGCCGTTTGGGCCACTAATAAGGACTCTGGGCTCGTTAATTTCAAGGCAAAAATCATTGAACACACAGCGATTTTGATAATAATGGCTAATTTTTTCAAACACTAACAATCTAAGACTACCCTATTGTTTAATCACGCTTCAAAATTCAAAATTCAAAATTCAATATTAAAACATTTTTGTTTTGTGCGATGCAACTTGATCATCAATCAGGTAATAATAACGTGAAAAATTCGCTATTGATCTTAACCTCCTACTTACCTCATTGAGAAATTACGGGGGGATAACGCTCGAAACCGTCTGTCGTCTCAGTGTCAATTGTAGTCGTTGATGAATCAACGACTCTTACCCCGTCGATTGGATGAAATGATTTTTCGAGCCACCAAAGGGGGTATTTTGCTCTAACCGGAAGATCCCCTCCTGGGATCACTGCAAGTATCGAGATTTATTTCGAGTAGTAATATGCTCCCACCACCATAAAAACTAAAGCGCGGTAGGACTTTATAAAAAAATGGGGAAGTAACACTTTAATAGGCATTTTTAACAGATGTCCACGCAGAAACATCACAAAACGTGCAAAACGATTCCAAGGGCGATCAAGTAACTCATGGCTAGGAATAACTGCAGGTACAATAATCCTCAATACAAACCACTTTTGTACCCCACTTACTTTAAACGTTTTTGATTTCTTCTGTAAGTGCACGATCCTTGCGCTATTAAATAAGCTATCGGTCACTGTTAAGGCATAAAATAGCTCTCGGTTAAAACCTAATGCTTGAGCTTTAGTATAAAGATGACTGATACACTTTTTTTGTTCATAGCTTTCTAACAGAAGCTGAATATCGTATATATCCCTGAAGCTTTTTTCATGTTCTTCATTAAAGAACAGATGAATAATACTGTGAATAACCAGCATTTCATCATTAAACACGGCCTTACTCGATGGGGTAATATGACTATCGGAAAATAATGTTTCTTCAGGAATAGTAATACCTGAAATTGGCGGGATAATAGTATGATGAACATCTAAGGTCACCCCTCGCTCATAATTAATAAATGGCGGTAGCTCATGTATCCATTTTCGATAATACTGCTCATCATAATCATCTAGTTTTTTCTCTGACCAACCATCACTGATTAGCGCAGATTCAACTTTTTGTAATTCACTTTTATTCACTAGAATATCAAGATCACTCATCACTCTACCATTATGATTACCACAAGCGGCTAGGACATAAGCGGCGCCTTTTAAGAATATTGGCCTTATACCGATGCCTTGTAACAATTCATGTAAAAAATCCGTTTCTCGATTCACTTGTTGAACTTGCTGATCTGAATGATTTTTAGCCGACTGCAGATGCATTAATGCAAAATCTGGCACACTGGTAATCAAGTTATGCTTCTGCAAAAAATAATAAAAAGAGCCTAACATATCGGTGCCTCGCATTATTCTAAGCAAAGACTCCCACTCTTTACTGGTATATCCGAGTAACAGCTGGGGTGAAGAAAAAATAGAAATAAAGTGTTCTTGCTCAGAGCTAATACCCATTAAGAAACCAACTCATCTAAAAATGTATCCAAGCCAGTATAAGATGAATAACTAACAGAAAAAAATTGACTGTTGTCTGTTACAGTCTTCAAGGTATCAAAGCCCACTTTTCCAAGCAAGGTATAATTAAATGAATGATGAACCAATCGTGAAAAGCCTGCGGTTTGTGAAAGTGGGGTAATGACTAATTCGGCACCTACTTGATATTTAGGCAATACAACTGCACAAATGACTGCATCATCAAACCCATCAAAAGACTCTCTAGATGATAACTTAACATGTGCAATATCACCTTTATGTGTGCCTTTAGCCACACTAGACATGACCACATCAGGTACTAACGCTTTGATCACATCTATGGAGCTTTCTTTTAGTGATGCCGGCCTATGAATGGCTTTTACGGTATTTTTATGCAAATTTATGATAGCCATTTCATCAGAATAAACTTTCCAACCGTTTAAACCAAAATAAGTAGCCAAGGTGCTTTTCCCAGAGCCTGGCGCAGCCGGAAATAATATGGCTTTGCCATTTTTTACCAACACAGAAGAGTGGATCAATAAACGAGTAGAGTCAAAAGAGGCAATACACCAGTTCATACCCCATTCTAGCGAGGGAAGTAATAATGTCTTTTTAATGGGGTTAAATGGGCGCTGCTGGTCAATATCAAGACACACTTGGGGTTTTATAAAACGTCTGATGAACGATGTGTGTTTCACACTGAGGTAAAAATCGATGGGTTTATCTAAATGAAGATCAATACTGCCAGAATATAACTTTTTTAAATCAGGATAGAGGGCAGAAGGACAGCCTTGAATACAGAAGCGATATACACCAATATCTATAACCAAATTCATTGCTGCCAAATTAAAAACTCATGAGCCATTAACTGTTTTTTTAGTTTATCTAGTCCAGCAAAATTTTTACAATTCTGGCTAAACTTTTCAAGATCAAGTTGCCCATCTTGGCTGCGACAGGCTGAGAAATCACTCAGATCAAATTGAATAAAAGACGTGGAAAGGTCACTGGTTGAAAAAGCCACTATGCCACTCAAATCTAAAGGAATATGACATTCTATACCATGGTTCATTGTTATCATAAATGTTACCAATTCTTACGCGTAAATGAAGGTCTTAATGCTTTTCCAAAATTGGTTGGAACTGTTTTATTATTTAGCACATATAAGGTACCCCAAACATGTTCCATCAATTCATGAGCGTCAGAATAAGGGTCTAAGTTACCATAAAAGCCATAAGCGGCATTAAGATAATAAGCAGCAAGGAACCTATCTTGACCTTGATTTTCTAACGCAACACCTATAGTAAAGGTGGCATTAGGAACACTAAGAGAACCCCCCAACGTGATTACCCTACTTTTGATAACGTCTTGTATATCATGATAGGTAACAAGCTCATTCCATTCATTAGGAAACATGGTTTTTACTAATTTTTTAGCTGCTGCTTCAGCATCGTCCTTGGCTGTAGTGTCACATCCATCTTTGTCTTTGTCTTTATCTTTATCTTTATCTTTGTCTTTGTCTTTGTCTTTGTCTTTGTCTTTATCTTTGTCATTATCATTATAATAACCTGAGCAATCTTCTCCGGGAATGACGTTTAAATATTTTCGCCATTGTCTGACGCCATAGCCTCCTGTTAAGTCTGGCAAGACACAGGTAGTGTTTAAAGATTGAGAGCCACCCGAAATACCTGAAGCATTACAGGCGCCCCATGCAGATTGGGCGGGTAAAGTGGTGATAGCCACACCTGCAGTCGTTCTTATTAAAAATTTACGTCGACTCGATTGAGTTAATTTATGCGATGGTCTGTCTTGATCATAATTTTGAGGGCTCATTTAAATATATACCTTGTAATAAATACTTATCTCAACTAGCAAATTATAGTTCACACATACAGTTGATTACAATCATAATGTGTATCTCAATTTATCCCATATAGATAAAACGAGTGAACCCAAGCTACAAGCTATCTACACTTCATTTCTACCGTAAATAATTGAAAAGCCGTTACTACATCATGAATGCCATTTTATCCATCCTGTGTCTCTATACCGCTTAAACTTTCAACATTTATGAATGCCTTCATCTCATGATAATGAGCAGATTTTAAGTCTTTAAACGCATTACATTTTAGGAACACGCAATTAGTTCAGACTCCCTTCATATTGGACAAGGCTAGGCATAGCGTTTATCCTGCCTGACTGCATTTATACCTACTGAGGTAATTGGTGAATCGATACAACGCCCTTAAAGAACCTGTACTTCTGTTTTTGGTAGGGGCTTGTTTGAGTATCTTGCAATTCGTGATGATCCGCGACTTTGTCACCATCCTCTATGGGGAGGAGGTGGTAATCATTCTAGTAACGGCAGCTTTCTTTCTTGGACTTTCCATTGGTTATTCTTTATCACTGAAATTTAGCGATAAGTTTTTTGAGATTGCGTTTCTCACTATGGCTTTTGTGCACCTGACCTTTCCTTTCTCATACAGAATGCTGGCGGTAGGTATAGCAAAACTTGACCTTAGTGGTTATTGGTATATGTCATTAATGTTCGTCTATGCCTTGATTTTCAGCTCCATCTTCGCGGTGTTTCTTCCGCGACGTATTCATGGAGAAACCGCATTTCAAAAAATGAAAATCCTTTATTCCATGGAACTGATCGGTTTTGCGGCAGGGTTCGCAATTATTGGCTTGAGCTGGAATAAAGGCGTCGACTTTATCATTCCAATTTACTGGGCTCTGTTGGCGGTTGTTATTCATCTATCACTTCAGAAAAAAATATGGACTATGGCTTTTGTACTGAGCGCTGTTGTCGCTGGCAGTTTTCTTACACCGATAGATCTGCGCACCACAGCCCTGCTTTATGAACACAAACATTCGTTCAATAAGGCCACCACTTTGATGTCGATCAACTCGCCCTATCAAAAAGTTGAGGTAATGGAGGATGAATATGGGGAACGTTATCTGTATTTGGACGGTTTGCAAAACCTCAACGCTTCTGACCTCGAAGATTTGAATTATTTCATTGCTGAAGTCCCAGCAAGGCTTATCAAACCGACAAAAGCCTTGATAATCGGTAATGGCACTCTGTCTTCTGTGCCTAAAGTCTACCCCCATTCAAAATTTTTGCAGTCGGTTGAATTGGATGCCGGCGTTTTGTTAGCCGGAGAAAAGTTTTTCACTCCAACGCAAGACCTGATTGGTCTCGACCGCTGGAATCTGACCATCGACGATGGCAAACATTTCCTTAAAACTACGGAACATAAATTTGATCTGATCATTATGGATATCCCTTCTCCTCTTACTATTCAGGAAGCTATTCTGCATACCGTGGAGTTTTATCAACTGGCGCGGTCGAAGATGACAGCACAGGGGGTTATTGCGGTGCAATTGAGCGGCCCATTGCAACATAATAATCGCACACCCGCCCAAGTGGTCGCCGCATTGTCAAAAACTTTCAAGCAGGTCATGGTGATCGAAAGCGACAAGGCTGACCGTAGCTTTGCATACGCTTCCGACCAGCTGCCGTTTAGCAAGCCCGATGTAAGAAAGCTTACAAGTAGTTATGAAGAGAACTTAGAGATCCTATCTCCAAGTGATGTTCCCTTTTATCTGACTAGAGCCGAACCTCTGGCGTTGGACAACCTGGATCTTGTGCTCAGAAGAGGATGGGAACGTTTTACAGATAGGTACTTTGATGATGATTAAATTTCCCGTCTACGCCTTTTTAACTGGCTTGTATTTTTCTACTCTACAGTTCTGCTATTTAATTCTTCTGCAGATCAATATTTCATCAGCCTACCTGACCTATATGGTGATCACCACTTCTTGGCTTGTTGGCTCCATCATCGGACTTTGGCTAAAAAATTTAGATAGAAATATTGGGGTGGGACTGGGCCTATTCTGCTACTACAGCGTTTATGCATTGGTTTTGACTGTGCCGTTCTCAAGCTTTACTCTGATACTTGCGGCGTTTGGCTGCTGCATTTCAGGTCTGTGGGCTGGACGTTTTTTCATCTTCATCCTACTTCAATACAAACAGGTAGACCGAATTTTCTTTCACGAAAATAACGGTTTCTGGGCGGGGATTGTTATGTTTTTTTTGGGATTCACCCTTTTAGGCCGGCCATTTGTGTTCTGGGCACCGATGATTTTGGGTGGATTACTTCTTTTGAAACATATTTGGATTAAAAAAAACCGGACTAAGGCTAAGAATAGCCAGTTTAGTTGATTTTGAATGCCTTTTATTAGTTATGTTGCCACTGGAAGCTTTAATCCTGAATGTGAATGTGAATGTGAA
>Ga0115005_10005172_pt1 | contig 10339 bp, 5 predicted proteins | sample ArcOceMetagenome_FD_87163 | JGI IMG/M metagenome (GOLD analysis project Ga0115005, IMG submission 87163) | Marine eukaryotic phytoplankton communities from Arctic Ocean - Arctic Ocean - Greenland ARC118M Metagenome | ecosystem: Environmental > Aquatic > Marine > Oceanic | place: Arctic Ocean...
CCACTGGTTTCTTCGTTGTCATCAATAATAATGATTTCTTCGGCACCACTGGTTTCTTCGTTGTCATCAATAATAATGATTTCTTCGGCACGACGTGTAGTGCGGTCTTTATCAGATTTTGAATCAAGTTTAGTGTCGAGATTTTTAACCTCCTCCGACTTTTTGACATTGTTGAAAACCTCATCTTGGCCAAACAAAATGTTATCAATATTGCTAGTGAGAGATGAAAGATCTCTCAAACGTTTCGAGGCACTGTAACCCAATGGCATAAGAATTTCAAGCAAGTCTGGCAAAGCCAATATATCTATACTCCAGGCCTTGGTTGCGGGATTATAGGTACGTTGAGTTGGCGACAGCATCTTCAACGCAGATACTATATCAGCATCGTACAAAAAAGTAACAGCAACGGATCCTAGCATTGGTACAGCTTCTACATTATCTGCCCCCTCAGGCTTGCTAGAATGTATCCGTACCACCATTTTGATGGCATCTGATGCAGAAGAATTTCCAAACTTTTCTTGAATTTCCTTGGCCCTTAGCTTCAGTTCAGCAGAGGCAGATCGACCCATGTGCTCATACAATGCAATAGCATCTGGTAAGCTCTCTAGGGGCGACGTCCAACATCCCTTTATGCCAATGCTTGGATTCCATACCCTTCCCTTTATATTTTCTTTTATCGCCTTGATTATTTTGGTATCGTAGGCAAATTCCCACACAACCAATCCATTCTGGATAAATAAATTCACATCTCGCTTGTGATTGAATATGTTAAGACAATCATCGGTGAACCTATTGCTTTTCTTGCTCTCGCTCTTTACCGGTTTACAAAATAAGGGTGCTAGTTTTTGTGGGGTGTGTGTATCGATCTGCTTTTCTGTGTTGGCCTTGTCTGGGTCATCGGTTTTGCACAGAAGGAATTCAGCCGATATACTACCTGTTTCATCTCTGAGGCGCTTGCTGTCTTCCTGCGGCGGAGAAACTACATTTCCTGCCTTAATATGATCATCGAAATATGTGGTAGGCGAATAAAGTGCGGAATGAGCAGGGATGGAACTAGAAAGATCATGTTTGTAAGCACACGTGGGACCCTTCGAGCAAATTCCATTTTTCCACCATAGGTAACAGAATCCCGGAGGGGCTGGTCCAAATCGATCAACCTTAGTAGACTCTGACACAACCTGAGTTTTCGGGTTTTCATTTGCAGCAATGTGTTTGTAGGTGCATTGATCTCCTTTCCAGCATGTCCCACTGTTTTGGTATTGGAAACAGAAACCTGTGATTGCCGTACCAAACTTGAGCACCTCTGCATGTTTTCTGCCACTTAAATGCTGATTCAACTGGTAATCACTTGGGCATGATACGTTACATGTAGAACAGTATGGCATTGTTTGTTAGAGGGTTTCGTGTAACTCCTGTAGATTTTTTGATCGACAATCATCCATCATGTCATCTTTCATCATTTCAGATCTACGTACTCGTAGACTATTATGTAGTAGAGATATCATTAATGTTTTTTGAATCTTGAGAAAGAAGCAAAAGAATGAGACTTTTTAATTTTTTAATCTTGTAGAGATTTTTGAGCGGGAAATGCTCCCGCGAAATGTTTATTAATAAAATATGCCGTGTTTGGGTCCGTATCGGATCTGTAGGGATTTGAGAAATTTCTTATATGAAGTTCAACTACGTCATCAAGTGAGATTTGGTCAGATTGGTCAGATCAAGCGAGCAAGCGAATCCACCACCCAGCTCCTCCTCGCTACCATCCAACAATAATCGTCTAGGCCCACACAATAAACAATTCCAGGCATATCACAGCTTGTACAGCAGTGGGCACCAGCAGAGTTCCAAGCACCTCAACATATCAAATTGAATCAAAAATCAAAATGAAGTTCCTTGCAATCTTTACAGCTCTTGTGGCCTCCACACAAGCCTTTGTTCCTTCAACGCCCATCACTCAAAAGTCCATTGACACTACCCACCAATCCTTCTCTGTCGAAGGCCCTTCTTCACCTTCTCAAAATCTTTTTTACTCACAAAAGAGATGTCCTTCCACTCTCTTCATGGGATGGGGTCCTGAACCTGCATGGTCACCTTCAACTGTAACTGCCACTAGCAGCGCATCTTCTTCTGGAAATTTTATCACTGTCTCAGTTGATGTCCCTTCCAGCCTCGTGGAGGAATATAAGGTGCCTGGACAGTATGTCCAGGTCAAACAAAACATTGACGACGCCGAGGGAAAGCCTCTCTTCTTGGCTATCGCTTCTGCACCCGCGCCGGAGGGGGGAGAGGGAGGAAGCAGCATTGAGTTCTTGGTGAAAAAGACCGAATTTAATGGATGGATCACTGATGCTGCAGACGGAACTTCCGTAGCCATTAGTCAGGTAATGGGAGGAGGATTCCCCATCGCAGAAGAATGTGATGGATTCAAGTATGATTTCCCTCTTCAGAGCTGTCTCCTTTTCGCCAATGGATCTGGAATTGCCCCCATTCGCGCTGCGATTGAGTCAGGTCAGTTGAAGATTGGAAAGGGACGCACCGCAAGACTATATTTCGGATGCAGCACTCCTGCAGATATGCCTTATATTAGCAAGTTCAAGGAATGGGAGGCGTCTGGAGTTGAAGTTGTCCCTGTTATTTCTCAGCCCGAAAACTCCCAGGGAGAGTGGACTGGTCGCACAGGATATGTTCAAAGTTGCTTGGAGGAAGATGGTGTAGCTACTCCCAGAAATACTGGGGCTTTGCTATGTGGAGTAAAGGGAATGGCTGAGAGTGTAAAGGATCTTCTTGCCAAGGCGGGTGTATATGAAGGTCGTGTCATGACTAACTTTTAGGTTTATTAACACAGGCACAATGTCTACTTAAAGATTCCATGGTAAACTATTTCAATCTACTGAAATGCTCTGAATCATCTTCAATCCTAGTGTCACCGTTTATGCAAGTTGATCCATAGCTATTTGCTTGTACGTCAATACTGTTTGGTCTCTAGTGATTTTTATTGAGCGTTCCGCCTCAACTTTGACATCACAACTTCTCGACTCTTTGTTGACAGTGCCAAATTCTTGCTTCGATGCAGCAAAGGCACCAGAAAGCATCAAAATAGTATAGTCCATAGCTGCAAATTGTGCAAGTCGAAACGCATTCACACACTGTTCTGGCAAGTCGCTGATTTCCGATATTGCCCCGGCAGCTCCCTTTGTATCTATCAAAAGCAAGGGATGCGAGGAAAAATGGAGAAGACTCGCTGGATTGGCATCTGCAAGAATTGATGCTAAGCGCGTCTGAATATCGGCCACAGCGCTAGCGTGGATACTTATTTCGTTTGAATCCAGATATTGAATATCGTCTTGAGATTGAAATACTTCTGCCAGCGACATGTCCATCCAAATGCGATTGATTTGTTTTTCCAGTTCGTTTTCTTTACTGCGTTCTGAAACAATCTTGTATTTATTTACTTGAGTCAGGTTGTGGATGTTGTTGACGACATCTGCCATGGATAGAGAGGAAAATAAATCATTTTGATTCTTCTTTTCTAGTGCTTTGTTGCTTTCGAAGATCATTTGACCTAAAATATAAACACCATTAGGTGACCCCTTGTTAGCGTATATCATTCTTCGACTAAAAAGCAACGCCTCTGTCGATAGTACAAGGCCGCGATTAACTTCCATGCCAGATATAACCCACCGTGTCCTTACTGTTGCTTCTGCCATATTTAGCATTGAATTGAGACTCGGGCCTTCCATGGGGTTACCAATTTCGTCATCGTGAATCAGCCCCACAAGATATTTGGATCTAGATGCAATCAGTTCATCCAAGCGATTTGAAGCGAACGAAGCAACCTCTTTAGGACCAGACACACGAACGAGGATCACGACGGGACTGGTGTGCCATGCCTTTATATTTGCTTCCAGGATTTTCAGCAAGACTTGATTATTATCAGGATTTGACATGTCGTGGCTGTGTAAATCAAGTGTGAGCACAAGGGTAACATCTTGCTCTGATATGACGCCCCAGTCTTTACTAATCTTTGTAGACACATTGGAGCTCCTCCACGAAACTGCATGATCGCATTCTGACGAGGAGTGGCTCTTTTTACCCGTCGATGAAAGGCAAAAGAATGTTGTAGGCACATAGGCATTCGCTTCAACTGATACCTTCTTTCCTGGAATCTTCAATTTTGGAAAGCTTTTCGATCCGGTGCTCAGTACAGCAGCCCCTTCTTCAAAGAGCTGCCACCCAAGTTGGTTGCCGTTATCTACTGTCCGACGAGAAAACGCTAAGAGCTGATCAGTCCGAAAACTTCGTTTCCATTCTTGAAAATGGAAGAAAGATCGTGATGTTATCCCATGAGGGAAATCCTGCTCTTGAAACCGTTGCTTGTAGAGTTGACCATCTACCAGCATGACAGTGTCTGAGCTTGTGATACCTTTGTAGCATATATCAGTTTGATACTCATGTTTCATCCAATACATGCACCCAGGAGCATCTTTTGATTGGTTTAGCTTCTGCTTGACTCCAACCTCCCATTGCAAATCATTCGTGCTGTAATATTTATCCTTTTCGAACCAAGAATAGGACAACTTGAGAAAGCGCTCCCCAGCCTCACGTCCTTCTCCCGCCTTGTATATAACACTTCTATTTCCCTTCTTTCCAATCGAAATCGCAAGGCCGTATTCGAATGAGTTCTTGTTATGGTCTCGCACATCTGACAAAGCCTTTACAGCATACTTGACTGAAATATTTTTTGTCGTGATGACTGCATTTGAGTAACATCCTTCAGCTGAAACAAGTTGTAGTTTTTCTTCCCCAGCTAATATATTTTCGTACCTCAGGTCCATCTCAGAAAGGTGCGTACATTTTCTCCAAATGTTGTTGATATTTTCGTTGTTACGATGGAATGTAAATTGCCCCCTGAGATAGACTCGCTCCTGATCACCATAGGAATAAGTAACAATATCCCAATCATTCAATTCCTCTTTAGTGATCCACCGTGGCAAATCTCCAAACGCGATATCGAAGTCTGAATATCCCCAGTGGGAGTACTCTTTAATGAATTCTCTGAATATATACCCAAATGCAGGCTTAAATTCAACCATAAAATAAGGACTTTGCTCCATCACTCCTGATAATATCTTGACTAGTTTGTCTTGCTCTTCCTGTCTACCTTTCAATCGCCTATCCACAATTTGCACGAAATACGTTGCGAACTTTTCCGTACTACCCAGACTTATGAATTTAACATTTTGTGGATATTCAAATCCTTGAATAGTTGATTCTTTCTCATCAATGGACTCCGATAGCTGGCCATTATGAAAGATGAGAAAATCAATGATTGGAGCCGACCCGCCAATAGTCTGAAGAAAAATTGAAAAGTAAGGAGGCAACAAACTGCTAGCCGAAGACGAAATAAATGGAATGATGATTGCAATCCTGTGCTCTCCACTGTGATTATGTGCCGGTCTACGAAAGCAGGACACGATACGCTTTCCAAGAAGTACAACGAGGACCAGAGAGAACCCAAGTGCAAGATACTTTATGATTCGCCTCTTCTTCGATGCATCCTTGCGCCTTTTGAATCTCATCTATTAAACTATCCTCAAAGATATCTGGTGCGGTCTATATACTGCTAGCTGTTGCACTTAGACGTTGAGAGTTGAGAGTTCCGAAGAAGTGTGTGCTTCTCTTCATGCGCTGGGCTGCTGGCGCTCGCTCTGACATTTGATTGTTTTATGTATTAGCCTTCTCATCCCGTTTTCCGCGAATGTTCCTCATTTTTCAGGACACTCCAGATTTCCCAAATACAGGATACAGGTGCGCTTTAAACGGCACACCCTCTTGTCAGTGTTACTCGCTATAAGGTCAAATTTTGTGTCCATAGCGGCCGACGCTTGTAAAAGACGTCCATAGCGAGGTATTGTTTGTACCTTTGCGTAATTTGAAGAGTCAGGCCGCCGTGGTAAACCTTGACTTTATCAATGCACTTAGTATTACGCTATTACTAGACTAAGCACGTTGCCACAAAGATTTTTCTCGAACTAAGAATGGTAGCTTAGTGTAAATAAAAAGATAAAAATCTGCTTCTATTCGTTGTACAGTACTTCCACTGCTATTTACGCGTGTGTTCCCATGTACTATATCAGTGTTTTCACGAGTACGGAAAAACGGATCCCACCCGCCAGTCGTCCTTGCGTGTCTGATTACACAAAACTACCACGAGCCAAGCTGTTCCACGCTGAAGACAAGCTCATTTTAATGGTTCGACCCCCCACCGAAGACCAGCTCATTAAGTTACACCACCAATCGAAAAGAATCCGATCTCTTCAACTTCCTTACGCCCCAGAATCTATCAGTTCCGTGGTACGGAGGATGGGCCTTAGCGTAATTTTCTGCCTCTCGGTAATTTTTGAAATAAGCCGTCTTTTCAAACTTCTGTTCCTCTTCAATTAAAATCGCTTCAATCATTTCCCTATCTGGACCTTCACTCATCTTCGCAACCATCAACGGTGTATTTCCCTTCCTTGTTGCTGAGACGACGGACTCAGCACCGCACTGAACCAATGTTTCAACCATATTAGCTGACCTGGCACAGTTCGCTGCAACATGCAGTGGGGTCCAACCTAGGTTGTCAGCAGCACGAGCTGTTGCTGGACATGTAGAAATGAGAGTATTAATAACTTCCATTGGAGAGTGATTTGAAATGGCATAATGCAAAGGTACACGGCCTAGGACATCTTGCGTTGATACACCTTCAGGGTATTTGTCAATGAGGTAGAATATGACATCATTGGACGCACGGGCCCTAATGGCAATGTGAAGCGCAACACGGCGGAAACCCGACTCCCTCTTCCTGATAGATTCAGGGTAAGCCCACAATAGAGCTTCAATAAAATGCACAGTAACATCGTTCATTTTACATGCTTGGTGGATCGGCAGAATGTCAGCAGCAGCAACGCCGCCTGTGAGACTAGGGGCAACGCTCCATTTCCGAACAAGATTGCCATTTTCTTCAATCATTTTCCTTGCACGTTGCCATTCTCCCTGAGCAATTTCTCCAATGAGTTGGTTGCCTCCGAGAACGGACTTGATCTTGGATATACTCATGATGGCAGGTATTTGGAAATGACGAGATTTTGTCTTGATGAGTTTCGTGAAATGTAATGATAGTAAAGAAGGTGCACCATAGAACTCCAACAGCGCCAAAGAGACAATTGGGTGCGCACTGCCGAAAGTTCTGACAGCACTAAATTTGTAGGGTGTTCTTATTGTTAATTTACAGTAAAAAAAGATAGTAAAACGCCTTTTATACTTGGATTGGGTGTCTAAAATGCTCTAATGTTTCTAAAAATGAAACCCTCGTCAAGCAATGACGCAACCCTAACGACTGGCAGTTATTAGGGCCACAGCTGGCTATTGCATTGCTTTGCCGAGATTTGTCTTCTTCGTTAAATGTGTTTTGTTGATCTTTCAGATCTAGCACATTTTGTTGTGACACCGCCGCCGTTTCTTCGTCGGACTCATCGCCAGCAGCACCAGCACCAGAACTAAGAGAGGCACTAACGTATCAGAAGCTGACGGGAGTTCCTATTCTTTAGCGCCAATGCGAAGAGGCAGAAAACTTCCACTAGCAGGAGCTGGTGTTTGTCTTTTCGGTGATGTTGAAAACATCAATATCTGTCACAAATACAACTAATAACCACATTACAAGTGTATAGGATCCAAACAAATAACAACAAGGTAGTGGTTGTGCAATGTGCAATAACTTTCTACTTAAATGAATTTGCTGCAAGCCTTGGCCAACCATTTAAATGCTGGAGAGTCCTTTTCCAATAATGGGGAAATTTTCTCAAAAACCTCTTGATGGTAGTTATCAATCCATTCCAATTCTTCAATAGTAATCAAATCAGTATCAATGAGATTCTTTTGAATAGGAATCATTGTGAGCTTGTTGAAGCGCAAGAATGTTTTCTTGCCAGGCGGTTTCTCAGGGTATCCTTCGTCTCCATCTATCAATCCTGCATCAAATGCTTCGTTATCTTCGTCCAAAACATAGGTGCACTCCAGAAGGTTCTCAATCCTGATACCAAAGCTGCCATCTTCATACACACCTGGCTCGTTGGATACAACCATTCCTTTCTTCATTGGCTCCTGATTTCCAAATCTTGCACTAATAGAGTGCGGGCCTTCGTGCACATTCAGCGCTGCACCAACACCATGGCCAGTACCATGACCATAATCCAGCCCAGCCTCCCACAGGAACTTGCGTGCAAATACGTCAAGAACAAAACCAGGCGTGTTGGTTGGAAAAATCATGGTATCCACCCCGATGTGTCCCTTCAGCACGCGAGTAAAATTATCCTTAAACTCAGCAGTAGCTTCACCAAAATGCCAAGTCCTCGTCACATCCGTTGTACCATAAGTATATTGCCCTCCAGAATCAATGAGGATGGGATTGCTTGTGTCAAGGTATTGCATAAGATCAGAATCTGCATTTGCACGATAATGAATGATGGCTCCATTACTTCCAACACCTGCAATAGTAGGGAAACTATTCTCGACATAGCCAGGTTGTTCTGCCCTATAACCAGTCAATACTTCGTCGATCTCAACTTCACTGACGGAGCGTCCTTCCTTGACAATAGTGCTTTCCAACCAGGCGACGAAATGAGCCATTGCTACACCATCGGAAATATGTGCACGTTTCATACCCTCCATTTCTGCTTTATTCTTGACACCTTTCATGGGAACGACCGCATTTTGCTTGTCAACAAGAGCATTGTCTGGGACGAGTCTGCTCAGTGCATAATTGGAGCGGGTTTTGTCGATCCAAACCTTTGCATTATCATTTGAACTCAAATGATCCTTGACAGCATCAATAACTGCATCATATGGTTTGACAGTCACGCCAGCTTCCTTCAAATGTAATTTTACATCGTCGGAGACCACCTTTGCATCATTACAATATAAGGTTACTTCGTCGTTTGTAATTGTACCATATGCGATTCCAACAGGACACGTATCTATGTCACCCTTAGCTCTCACGTTAAATAGGTAGGCAATATCATCCAACGCCGAGAAAACAGCTAGTGTAGCCTTCTTATCTTCCATCTCATCACGAATTTCTTCCACTTTGTCAGCAACGGAAAGCCCAGCGAATTCGAGAGGATGGACACGAAACGGAGAAGTAGGAATGGCTGGTCGCGCATCGCCCCACACATGATCAACCAAATTTCCATGTTCATCAAGGGTATCAATCTCGCCCACAACTGCATCATCACTCAGATCGGACTTCTCAACTGCCCCCTTAAAGGCATCCCTAAGACCCTTTTCAAACGAGGCTGCGTGCACAAATGGATCGATTCCAACACGGAATACCTTTCCGTCTTCTAAAAACTTTTTCACAGCAGAATCTGAAACGTATTTGGTGAGAGAAGGAATCTTAGGAAGACCCTGTTTCATGAGTGTCCAATGATCTGCATCAAGTTCGTACGCCGCTTCACTAAAGTATCTGGAATCCGTCCAGAGGCACGCTTCGTTTTTGAAGACGACGGCTGTTCCAGCACTTCCTCCAAATCCACTGAGGAATTTCCTCCTCATGTAGGCTTCTGGAACGTATTCTGACAGATGGGGATCATCGGGCGGAACGATGTAAGCATCGAGATTTAATTCCTCCATTTTAGACCTTAATTTCTCAAGCTTTTCTGCCGCTGTTGAAATTGTGGCTGTTGCTTCGACGTTGCTACTTGAAGAAGAACTCATGTTGAAGGTCCTTAGAATAGATCCACCACGGTTGACTAGGAATGGGTGTTGATTTGCGCTCAATGGAGTTACGGGGACAATAACTCTATTTGCCACCTGTTTTGTGGAGGAAGGTGCGAGAGAGAAAGAGGAAGCTGCAGTATTACTGGAAAGGCAGAAGGCGATGGCGGAGTACTTGATGAGATTTTGAATTTGCGGGCGAAAAAGTCTCTTTTTCGAAAGCACGAGCATACTGATGATACCTGTAGCTTCGACTGTATTGGGGACCTGTTGATTATATGCGTGGTAATGAATAAACAGTGTTCGTCGTAAGGAGGAAGAGGGGCTTCACTCTCATTTTTTTTTCAGAAGAAGTAGTGACAACGATGACACTGTCAGAGAGATGGGTGAGGGGTGTAATACCATTTTTACGGATCAAGAACCCCCTCATCACCGCAGAAAAAAACACACTTGAGTTTTTAAAAAGTTTACGTACTACAAAAAGAAGTACCTATTTTGAATTTATGTACCGTACCATTCCGATTGGATTTTTTGCGCGTGTACAATATTGCCGCCGGGGTGAAATGTTTTAGACACCCCCCCACTA
>Ga0115005_10005175_pt1 | contig 10335 bp, 9 predicted proteins | sample ArcOceMetagenome_FD_87163 | JGI IMG/M metagenome (GOLD analysis project Ga0115005, IMG submission 87163) | Marine eukaryotic phytoplankton communities from Arctic Ocean - Arctic Ocean - Greenland ARC118M Metagenome | ecosystem: Environmental > Aquatic > Marine > Oceanic | place: Arctic Ocean...
ATTACGGTATTGCCCAGTGATACCTGTCCATCACCGGCCATTACCACTTGATTCCCACGTCGTACAGATACAATCGTTGTCACGTTAATTCCCGTTTAGCTGGGCGCTGCCGCATTATATGTGTAGCTTTTTGCCTCACTAAGGCAGCAGCGTAATAATTCAATAACAAATAAGTGGGGGGAGGCGTTTTAATTTCAAGGGTAAGAGTGAATAATGTGCGCTCAAAGCTTTCTGCGCTAAAGGCTTATTGCAGAGGTTATCTATTGAGTGCGCTATTTATTGCATACATACTCTCATCAGTTATGCCTGTGATTATTTGAAGAAATGTCCAAGCAGTAAAATGAAGTTGTAGTAGCGACACGAATGGCAGTAAAGGAAGGGTTATGAAGTATCAAGGAAGAATTAAGCAGTGGGATGATGTCAAAGGTTTTGGTTTCGTCGAGCCTAACGGCGGTGGTATAAGAGCGTTTGTTCACATAAAGGCATTTAAACAACGCTCCAGGCGCCCCATCAATGGCGATATCATTATTTATGAAATAGAGAAAGATAAGCAAGGTAGCCACCGCGCTCACAACATTAGTTTGCTAAAAGATTACAAAGCAAAACGCTCTAGCGCTAATAAGCATACCTCACAAACAAAGCGAAACGTTATTCTATCAAGCATATTTTGCAGTGTACTTGCCTTGCTAACATTGTCGGGTCAGTTACCTGCCGTAGTATCGATTGTTTATGGAGCGTTGAGCTTAGTTACCGTGCTCTTTTACGGTATTGACAAATTTGCGGCAAAAAACAACATGTGGCGTATTTCAGAGGCAAAGCTTCACTTATTGAGCTTAACAGGAGGCTGGCCTGGCGCATTGATAGCTCAGCAATTGTTTAAACACAAGCGCAGCAAATCGGCATTTATGAGTGTTTATTGGATAACGGTTGTGGTTAACCTGATTGTGCTCGGACTAATTGTGTTTGAAGTTATTGATGTACAGGCAATCATGATTGATATTTAGCGAAATCGATACTCTTCGATTTCAAAACCAAAACCACTTTCATGGCCCTCTACATAAACCCAACCTTTATTTGGTAAACGTTTGTGCTCATCTTGACTTAAGCATAAGCGGCCATCGGAAAAGGTTTCGCTCTCTTGTAGCAACAGCGAGTGTCGACAGTGTTTAGAACCGCTTCCTTTCTTATAAGCTATTTTTCGCTCTACCTCTTGTTTATCAGACGCTAAATGCAGGGTGTAGGGCAATGCCGTATCAACAAAACTCAAGCTTAAGAAAAATACCAGAAACGGCATACCGAAAACTGTTATTTTGCCGCGGAAATCTTTAGTCACGAATTGCGCGTGTCGCTTATCGATATAGATAGAGAAGTAAAAGAGGGCACTATAAACAACAATGAGCAGCAAAATGGCCCATGTTGAATTGTCTAGCCATGCATTAATCACTAGAAAATCAGTAAAAACTGTTATGAACATTGCGCCAATAAGTATTAAAAAGGTAACGTTTGAGATGCGTGTTATCAGGTGTAGTTCAGACCATTTAGGTCGAGTAAAATGTTCATCCTGATGGACGCTATCCGTATCATCCTCAGATGGCAACATTGCTCGCTTTGAAGCGAGCTGTTTCTTCGCTGCCTGGTAGCGCTCTGGAAAGGCACCCTTATCGATATTTTCTAGAACGTCCTCAAGCTCTTCTATGCTATAAGCGGCGTAGTCGGGTTGCTCGGTAGTGGCAATACTCATTTAAACTTCCTTGTAAATGCATTCCTTATATACACTCTATTTCGGCGCTTTACGCAACGTATTGCATGTTACCTAATATGAAATGCTATAAATTCCAGTACCAAATTTGGCAAGTCGCTATGTTCACTTTACGCAGACTGTGCTTCGCTTTTTCCGCATCTCTTTTCGACTCGTAAGGGCCTAGAATAACGCGAAACCATTCGCCGTTGCTGCCAGAGCTTTGTTTAATCAAAGCTTCTAAACCTTGGAATGCAATTTTAGCTTTCATCTCTTCAGCCTGAGCACGTGTTCTAAACGAGGCGCACTGCATTAAATAACGCTTATCGGATTTTTCCTGCTCTTTTACTTCTACTTCAACTTCATACCCAGGCAGGGTTTTTATGTATTCCCACTCTTCTTCGGGCAATTCAGGCAATGACTCTTCCGTTGGTGCAATGGGGCGCGATACTTGTGTATCTACATCTTCTTCAACGTTATCTTTGATTGACCATAAAAAGATACCGAAGCCAATCACAAGGGCAAACACACCTACAATTCGAATAATGGGGAGCTTAGCGGCTACCGCTCCGTTTACCTGAGCGTTTCCAGCAGGCTTTCGTCCTTTTGCTGAAGACTTCTTTTTTTGGGTAGAGCGTCCACGAGAGACATAATCGCGTTGGGCCATAGTCGGCTATATTCCTACTTGTTATCGTTGTTCGTATTCGTAAGGAAACGTCGTAGTTCAAATTTGGCGAAGAAACGTGTTTATCACCCCTTCCACTGAGTGGAAATTTTAACGTATTGCTACTCAACAAGCTAACTGAAATCGGTAGGATCTATATCTATTGACCACCTTACCTTCATTGCCTGTGGCAACGCCTGTAAAAATGGCAGTGCCAAACGTAGCGCGTTATGAAGGGGCGCTCGCTTTTCATGGCTGCATACCAGCATAAACCGAAACCGACCTTGCCGCTTTTCAATCAAACAGGGAAACGGGCCGTTTATTTCAACGGCGTGTTGTTGATTGAATACCTGTTTGCATTCTCGCAAGAAGTGATAGGCCAAACTGCTGTCGCTGGCTTCGGCACGAATAACGAATTGACTTGTAAAGGGTGGAAGCCCTGCCGCTTTTCGCTCCATGAGTGCATGTCTGGCAAAATGCCCGTAGCCATTGTGCACCAAGTCTTGTAACAATGGGTGGTGAGGATTCAGGGTTTGAAGCCACATCTCCCCCGGTTTGCTTGCGCGCCCTGCCCTCCCCGCTAGCTGAGTAACAAGCTGAGCAAGTTTTTCTGGCGCTCTAAAATCAGCACTAAATAATGCGCCATCGCAATCCAATACCGCGACGAGTGTTACATGCGGAAAATGATGACCTTTTGATAAAATCTGAGTGCCAACCAGAAGCTGATACTCTTGTCGGTTTATTGCATCAAGGGTTTGGTGAAGCTTGTCTTTTCCCCGCACGGTGTCGCTATCTATGCGCACTTGTTTAACGCCAGGAAATAGGTTTGAAAGGCCTTGCTCAACCTGCTCCGTTCCAGTTCCAGCTGTTACAAGCTCAGGATGGTAACACGCCTCGCAGTTCGACGGCATCGAACGCATACCACCACAATGGTGACATTGTAGCCGGTTTTGTGATTTGTGAACGGTATAAGGGCGCTCACAGCGCTTGCACATTACGGTTTCACCACAGTGATGACATAGCAGCGCTGGCGCATAGCCTCTACGGTTTACAAATACTAATACCTGATTACCTGCAGTGATATGTTGACGCATAATGGTCAACAGGCCTTGCGAAATACCATAATGAATTGGCTGATCGCGGGCATCTAAAACGTGCTGGTGCGTACTTCTCGCTCCGCCAGCACGCTTGGTCAACTGTAAGTGTGCATAGCGACCAGTTAATGCATTGTTTAGCGTTTCAAGTGCCGGAGTGGCGCTACCTAATAGAAGTGGAATGTTGTGCTGCTTGGCGCGCATAGCAGCAAGATCCCGCGCGTGATAACGCAAGCCATCTTGCTGCTTGAATGACTCATCATGCTCTTCGTCTACAATTAGCATGCCGGGGTTGTTTAGGGGAGTAAAAATTGCCGAACGTGTACCTATAACAATACCGAGCTCGCCAGCCTTGGCCCGCTGCCAAACGTGCAGCCGTTCTTTATCAGAAAGCTGAGAATGCAAAACACCCACGGCTATGCCAAACCGCTTTTCAAAACGAGACACCGTTTGCGGCGTAAGTCCGATTTCTGGCACAAGAATAAGGACCTGCTTACCCGCACGCAATAAAGGCTCAATAGCCTGCAGATACACTTCTGTTTTACCGCTACCGGTAACCCCTTCAAGCAAACTTACCGCGAAGTTGCCTTGCTGACGGTTAAGCGCGGCAATAGCAACTGATTGCTCAGTGTCTGGAATCGGTTTTTCAGACAGTGATAAAGAGGCAAGCCAACTGCCTGACTTAAATTCAGGTGCCACTTCTTCGATACTTGCCAGCGACTTTTCGACGAGCGCTTTGACCGCAGGTGCTCTATACTGCTTGCGCGCCTGCGAGGCTAATAAGGCACCACCAGCCAATGCCGTAAAACAGGCTTGTTGTTTAGGAGCCCGCGATAACGTGTCTGCAGCCGTTTGCTTACCTTCTTCGGTAAGCATTAGCATATCTTGCGGTGTAGGGGCCGCCGACTCACCTTTGCGCAGTAAAACAGGCAACATGGCGTGCAAAACTTCACCCGGCGCATGATGATAATACTGCCAGAGCCACTGGGCCATTTTCAGTAACACATCATCTATAACAGGATTGTCATCAAGTACCGACTCGATGGCTTTTAGCTTATCGACATTATCAATTTTACTTTCAGGTTTTTGCAGTGTTTCAACGACCACACCCACTAATTTGCGTGGGCCAAAAGGCACAACTACCCTCACACCTGCACTTAGTGCGCTGTCGTGGGTATATGTGAAAAGTTGGCGCAGTGGCACTGGCACGGCAACTTGGATAAAGGCCATTGCGAACGTTCTACCTTATTTGATGACTTTTACAGCGCACACTGCGCTTACCGAACTCTTAATAATGGGCTACTTATATTGAAATCACTTACACGACTAGGCCTACCTGCTTAGCCTAACATTGCAGAAATTTGCGTGGCTCACAGCACAATTTATTACTCGCCCGTGTTCCCTTAGTCTTGTACGACAAATATTTAAACATACTTTACGGTTAAGCATGAAAGGAATGTTTTGGTTTGGCCTTCTAGTGTCGCTTCCTTGTTTAGCAATTAGTCAAAAACCGCTTGATCAAGCCCCTCCCATCCTTTATTATGCGCCGCTCTTTTTGCGATAGGCTGTTCTTTGAACGACTTATCATTTGAATTAAGTAACGTATGGTGTGCGACTTCGGGTTGTATAGCGATACGGCCTTATTATGTGAGGTAACCCAATGAAACAAGATATCCACCCTAAATACGAAGAAATCACAGCAACTTGCTCATGTGGTAACGTAATGAATATTCGTTCTACGCTTGGTAAAGACATCAACCTAGACGTATGTTCTTCATGTCACCCATTCTACACTGGTAAGCAACGTAACGTTGATACTGGTGGTCGTGTTGATCGCTTCAAGAAGCGTTTCGGTGCATTGGGCAAAAAGTAAGCCTGATATCGAGTTTAAAAAAGCGCCTTTATGGCGCTTTTTTATTGCTTAAATTATTTCTATTTTGATGGTTTATGCCAACCCGCATAGATAAGTGCACGCTCAGAAGGCACAGGCAAGTTTCCTAGCGAAGCGTGGGAATGCAGATACCAAGCACCTTCACTTGACGTTAATGGACGCTATCTCGCCGCGACAGATGCTTTTCCCAGTCACCCCTACTGCTACTGTTACAAGCCTCTTCGCTATCAAAATGTATGGCTTGTGCCTTCGATTTAACTGAGTCCAAGGCAATATTCACTTCATTGATGAACCAAGTATCCCATCCGTTACTTAGCGCCTTTTTTCTTGCTTGCTCAGTTGTGAATACCGCCACTACCTGTGGCGTCCTCCATTGACCAATATGAGTTAGCCAAACAAAGCCATTGTCACCTTGCTTTGCCGTTTCACAAACATCGGTAAGAACGGCAATTAATTTTCTTTCTGTCATTTGTTAACTCTCCGCGGAGCGTTTCCCCATTAACGTGAACATTCGCATTAACTTTTATGTCATGTTATCAGACAAAATAGGCGCTTAAAAAAGACGATGTTTTTCACCGTACAATGCTAAAGGCGCTTGGATATCGCTTAAACAAACATTTTTTTAGTCGCACTCGGTCAACGCAACGTTAAAACCCAAGCCATCTCAATAGATCAACCGAATGAAGCAGCCTGTCAAAATAAATAATATGAATGACAATTATAGCGGTATTTTACTGGTCTAATTAGTACGTCTCACCTACATTGGTAAATGAGAATTCTGATCAGATATGTACACAGTAATTAGCTGTGTTAGAGTTGCCAACGGCATACTAATAGTGAGTATTAATACTGTGAATAATAGCTCAACAGTAGCCTTCTGGCGCTTTAGGTACGACACACATCGTTCAGTACTAACTCTGGCGCTAGCAATTGATTATAAGACGTTTTTAACTGCTTAGTTGTATTGCGCTCACGTTAATTTATCGATACCTACAACAACAATAAAATAGCGACAGACCGAGGGCAAAACACCGATGAACCCTACATTCAAGGATACCATTTTACATGTCAGATTTTAGACAACGCGCACTCGATTATCACGCTAAACCTACTCCTGGAAAAATCCGCGTTGAGCTGTCCAAGCCAGCCGATAGTGTCGATGACCTTGCTCTTGCCTATAGCCCAGGCGTTGCCGAGCCGGTCAGAGAAATCGCTGAAGATGCCGATAACGCTTATAAATATACGGGTAAAGGTAACTTGGTTGCCGTTATCAGTAACGGAACCGCTATTTTAGGGTTGGGGAATTTAGGACCACTGGCATCGAAACCTGTAATGGAAGGCAAAGCCCTGCTGTTCAAGCGCTTTGCGGGGCTTGATGCTATCGATATTGAAGTAAAGCATCGCACTACAGAAGAGTTTATTAATACTGTTGCCAACATTGCTGATACCTTCGGCGGAATTAACTTAGAAGATATTAAAGCGCCTGAGTGTTTTGAAATTGAGCAAGAGCTTATTAAGCGTTGCAAAATTCCTGTGTTTCATGACGATCAGCACGGCACGGCTATCGTAACTGCAGCAGGTATGCTTAACGCGCTAGAGATTCAGGGTAAAAATATCGAGAGCGCTAAAATTGTATGTATGGGTGCAGGGGCTGCAGCGGTTGCCTGTATGGAGCTGCTTATTAAGTGTGGTGCTCAGCGCGAGCGTATTTACATGCTTGATAGAAAAGGCGTCATCCATACTCGTCGCGAAGATTTAACTGAACATAAAAAGCTCTTTGCTAATAATACCGACAAGCGGACGTTAGAAGATGTTATGGAAAGCGCAGATATCTTTGTTGGCGTATCAGGACCCGATGTTTTGCCACCAGAAACGCTGGCGCTAATGGCTGAAAATCCGATTGTATTTGCCTGTTCAAATCCAGACCCTGAGATAAAACCAGAACTGGCTCATAAGGTACGCAAAGACCTTATCATGGCCACAGGTCGCTCTGACTATCCGAATCAGGTTAATAATGTTCTATGCTTCCCGTTTATTTTCCGGGGCGCATTGGATGTTCGCGCAACGGCAATTAATGATGAAATGAAAGTGGCGGCCGTAGAAGCCCTTCGTAGCATTACCAAAGAGCCGGTTCCCGAGGAAGTATTAGCGGCCAGTAAAAGCGACAGTCTGACGTTTGGTAAAGAGTATATTATTCCGAAACCGATGGACCCTCGCCTTTGTGAACGCATTGCAACAGCAGTTTCTAAAGCAGCAATAGAATCTGGTGTGGCACGTTTGCCCGAGAGTGCAAGCGAATAAAATTCAATCTTTTTGTCGTTGAAAGCTAAGTTAGCCATGCGCAGACCTTAGCTTCTCAACACGGGCTGTATATCACTCATATAACATGCAGCAAAAAGCGACGCCTTTAGTGCAAAATTATTCTACAGTAAGGGCGCCGCTTTTTTATGTTTCAATCAGAGGATAACGCTTAGTCGTCTTCGGTTACGTTATTTTCGAAACTTGGGTCAATCCCCATCTCTTCCATTATACGTCTTGCTTCTGCCGGTACGCGGTTAGGGTTGTCTTTGCGCAGATCATCATCGTTTGGCAAAGGCTGCCCAGTAAACGCATGTAGAAATGCTTCACAAAGCAGCTCGGAATTAGTCGCGTGACGCAAATTGTTTATTTGACGGCGGGTGCGCTCATCAGTCAGAGCTTTGAGTACATTAATTGGGATAGAGACAGTGACTTTTTTTACTTGTTCGCTTTTTTTGCCATGCTCTGCGTAGGGGTGAATATATTTGCCATTCCATTCTGCCATTGTGCTAACTCGGTCTACTCTTTTTATATTATGAACAGAAATTCTAAACAAGTTCACGAAAAGGTCAATTGAGCAGTGTAAACCTCTTGACGTCTAGACATATATTCTTTAATTTAGACGTCTAAACGTCCATAAGAACATATTTTTGAGAGAATAAACCATGGTTTCGTACGCGCAAGGTATCGATGCATTAAACCAGTCCCTGTCGGAACTGCGTGATATTGATGTATCTTTTGAATTTTTTCCGCCTAAAACGGAAGCCATGGAGCAAACCCTTTGGAAGTCGGTTGAGCGTCTAGCGCCGCTAAAGCCTAGCTACATGTCGGTAACCTATGGTGCAAACAGTGGCGAACGCGACAGAACTCACGATGTTGTTAAACGCATTCAGCAGCAGACAGGCGTAGCCGCAGTTCCTCATTTAACTTGCGTTGATGCGAGCCGCGATGAGCTTAAACAAATTGCTAAAGACTACTGGGATTCGGGTATTCGCCGTATTGTAGCGCTACGGGGCGATTTGCCGCCGGGAGTAGAAAAAACAGAGATGTATGCCTCTGACTTAGTTGCACTTCTGAAAGACGTTGCCGATTTTGATATTTCTGTTGCTGCTTATCCTGAAAAACACCCCGAAGCGCCTAATGCCCAATTCGATTTGCTAAATTTAAAACGCAAAGCAGAGGCTGGCGCTACGGAAGCCATCACGCAGTTCTTCTTCGATACTAGCGTCTTTTTGCGATTCAGAGACAGAGCCGCCGCCGCTGGCGTAGATTTAGATTTAGTACCGGGTATTTTACCTGTAACCAACTACCAAACTTTGGTTAAGTTCGCAGGTTTTACGAACGTACACGTGCCTGGCTGGTTACACAAAATGTTTGATGGCCTTGATGCTGATGACCAAGCTACTCGTAACCTTATTGGTGCAAACATTGCTATGGATCAGGTTAAAGTGCTGGCAAAAGAAGGGGTAAAACACTTCCACTTTTATACATTGAACCGCAGTGAACTCAGCTATGCTATCTGTCACATGCTCGGTGTGCGTTCAGGTGAGTAAAACCAATCCGCATAAATAGTCACTTTGAGTGGACGAAACATTCAGACGAGAAGGCGCAGCTAATGCGCCTTTTTTGTATAAAGTTTATATTAAACTTTTGCCAGCGAAGCCGCCCCCAGTTACCATCTCAAATAACAAGTTATGAATTATCGATACCCATGGGTCTCAAAATGAAGCCCCACATACTCTTTCTTTATAAGGTATCGTCAGGAGAAGTTGAGTGGATTTAGACAAGGTTAAAACCTTATATAACAATGTTACCCCTCAGATGAGAGATCTTTTCAGCATTTTCATAAAGCGCTGCAAGGAAGATAATATAACTATCTCTGCCGGCCATTTAGCTTATGTAACGTTGTTATCTTTGGTGCCATTTATTATGGTGACCTTTACCATCATGTCTGCGTTTCCCGCTTTTGCGTCTGTGCGCAGTAAACTTGAGCACTTTGTTTTTAGCAATTTCGTGCCGACGGCCAGCGATGTAGTCCACAAATACATGACCGACTTTGTGGGAAATGCTTCTCAAATGAGCGCCATTGGTATTTTGTCGCTTTTGGTCGTTGCGCTCATGCTAATATCAAACGTAGACAAAACGCTTAACCGAATTTGGCGCACACAAAGTGATAGACCGATTGTGTATACCTTCGCTATTTATTGGATGGTAATCACCCTTGGCCCCATGCTTATTGGCTCAAGCGTAGTAGTCAGCTCTTATTTAACCGGTCTTGCGGCATTTACCGAAGAGTACACACCTGGGCTTGGAACATTTTTATTAAGTCTCGTGCCCAGCGGCGCTGCCCTCCTCGCTTTTGCTATTTTGTATATGGTGGTCCCAAACAGACGAGTTTATGCGCGACATGCTTTTGTTGGCGCTGTTGTTGCCACTATCGCGTTTGAAATAACGAAGTCTGGCTTTGCGCTCTACGTCACAAACTTTCCATCATATGAACTGATATACGGTGCTCTTGCCGTCGTACCCATCCTCTTCTTGTGGGTCTATCTATCATGGATAATCGTATTATTCGGTGCAGAGTTCACCTGTAGTCTAGGCGAAGCCTTTGAGAACAAAAAAGCGGAAAATGAGCCTCGCAAGGTACCTA
>Ga0115005_10005176_pt1 | contig 10333 bp, 8 predicted proteins | sample ArcOceMetagenome_FD_87163 | JGI IMG/M metagenome (GOLD analysis project Ga0115005, IMG submission 87163) | Marine eukaryotic phytoplankton communities from Arctic Ocean - Arctic Ocean - Greenland ARC118M Metagenome | ecosystem: Environmental > Aquatic > Marine > Oceanic | place: Arctic Ocean...
GTACCATAATAACCATCTAAAAAGCGTGTATTCATATTGGTGTATCCAGATTTTGTAAAAACATAAGAGTGTTCAAATACTTTAGAACCATTGACTGTTTTTTTTGATAAGACACCGCTTTGACTTGCATACGCAATTACACTACCAAGAGAAATCATATCTTGAAATCCAAAATCGATATTAATTTTAATTTTATTACCATTGCTATCATATCCCAACATATTATCAATTATGATATCGTCCCAAATTTGAAAAATAGTCTCAACATCTTGGACATTATCATCTGTAATGGTATAATTAGTAAGAGTTGAACCATTATAAACATTTTTTAGTTCCAATGTCCAAGTATAATTTTTATTACTACCATAATAAGTAGTTCCAGTCCAGTAATTAAAATCACCAACTGTGGTATCAATGCTACTACCATCTGCTAATGTTAATTCAGTTTTAATCGGTTTTTTTCTATATTCTTCCTCTATTTCACTCATTAAATCGGGACTGGTGCATGTTAAACAAACGCATTTTGGTTGAGATTTGCTCATTTATATATATTGTATATTATTATTAACGAATTTACAAAAATATTATATTTATAATGAAAGGGTTTAAATCCTAGTTAATTTATATTATCATACATTAATAATGTCTAAAAAAGAGGAAGTGCCTAAATTTACTGAAGAATTTCGTAATTCAATCACCGATTTTGCTAAAGATTTGGTTACAACTTTTCCTGAATATTCCACTTTTTTATCAAAATGGACAAATACAGAAACAACTGAAGCAGAATTTCAAAATTTGTTCGAATATTGTTTAAAAGTATATCCTGAACGTTTTTTTGATATTTTGAACCAAGATATCAAACTTTTTTCGGAAGAAAGTGATATTAATGTATCTTTTTTTCCCGGATTAAGTTTTAAAAAAATATATAATTGTGAAGGAGTAAGTGATAAAACGCGCGAGACAATTTGGAAATATTTACAGGTTGTTTTATTGATTTTAGTAAAATCAATGCAAGAAAAAATGAATTTTGGCGAAGCTATGGATATTTTTAACAATATTGATGTTTCAGAATTGCAGGGACAAGTGGAAAATGCGATGAGTAATATTTCCAAATTTTTTGACGATTTTGAAAGTGAAAAAACAGAAGAAACAGAAGAAACAGAAGAAACAGAAGAAACAGAAGAAGGTGAAAATACGCCACAAGAAAAAAATACGCGTCGAAATATTCCAAACATGGACGATATGCGTGATAATTTACAGTTTTTATTTAACGGTAAAATTGGTAAATTGGCCAAAGAACTAGCTGATGATATGGGAAATGATTTAGCTTCTACATTTGGGTCAGAATTTAGTGATTTAAATTCAACATCCGATATCTTGTCTGCTTTAATGAAAAATCCAGAAAAAATGGGTAATATAGTAAAAACAGTAAAGGATAAATTAGCCAATAAGATGGAAACTGGTGATATTACAAAAGACGAGTTAGTAAAGGAAGCATCTGAGATGATGAGTAAAATGCAAGGGTTAGGTGAAAATTTAGGAGGAATGGCTGGTATGGAAGGAATGGCTGGTATGGAAGGAATGGCCGGTATGGCTGGTATGGCTGGTATGGGAAATATCTTTAAAGATATGGCGAAATCAATGGGTATGAATATACCAAAAGGTGCACGTCTAAACACCACCGCGATTAAAGACGCCGAAAAACGTTCATCATTGAAAGAAAGATTACAAGCTCGTGCACTTGTTAAAAAACAGGAAGAGGTAGTTAAACAATTAGAAGAACAAGCGATACGAATTCAACGGGAAAAGGACTATCAACAATTTGTGGAAAAAAATCCTGATTTTGAGAAGAGTATTTTCTCTATTGACGGTGATAAACAAGAAAAGTCTACCCTTCGTGATCCCAATGTATTGTCTGCATCACAGAAAAAACGTATGAAAAAGAAGGCACGTAAAGAAAAAGTAAACGAAAATGCAGCAGTATAAGATAATTTAATAAACGTGTACATATCTACGAATATTTGTAATAATAAGCATATTTAAGTATTTATTTGATAAATAAATATTTATACTACTAATTTATAGATAATGTTTAAAATATCAAAATACATAAATATACAAGTGTTTATTTTAAGTTTCGTTATAGGGCTTTTAGTTGTTTATTTGACTGGTGATGATAATCGTATTATTCATATTTATCCCACACCTGAGAATGAGGAATTAATGTTGTATAGAGATAAAGCACATCAATGTTTTACATTTCAACACAAAGAAGTGGCGTGTCCAAAAAATCCATTAGACACTTCCACTATCCCTGTCCAAGGGTAACTTTGTTCAATAATTGTATTATAATTTTTGGGTTGTGTAAAAATACGGTGTATATATATAATGAATTTTAAACGGTTGTTACATTCTTCTTTAGGAAAAATAATCATATCAATTTTAATAGGATTGGGTCTAGCTACTTTATTCAGAAAGGTATGTGATGATAAAAATTGTTTAACATTTAAAGGGCCTATTTTAGGTGATATTGATGGAAAAATATATAAACACGGCGAAAAATGTTTTAGTTACACGCCAGTTACAACCCAATGTGATAAAAATAAACAAACCATAGATATGTCTTAATAAGGGAAACGCGGTTCCTTTAAAAAAAAAATGCGATAAATAATATTACATTTAATCTGTAATATTATATAGTTTAACGAAAAAAAATGTCTACTACAATGATAGCCGAATTACCTGAAACAAATAACAATGCTTCTGTTGTAAACATTCAACAATCTAGTCAAATACATAGACAACAACCGCAACAAAATCCGTCAATCTCTACACAACAAATAAGTAATGAATTTTATGGAAACATATCTGCTCAACCTCAATATCCTCAACAGGTAAATACAGGTGGTGAAGAAAATATAAATTACAAACCGATGAATATTCATCCAAATCCATATGGTAACAATGAAGAAACAACGCGTGAAGGCTTACCATTACCCGAACCATCACCTCAAAGAAATCAACAACAAGCCCAACCACAAAATTATACTGTAGAAAATGTGCCGCAACAAACATTACCTTCAAGAGATATACCTTCGAATACGCTAGAATATCAACAAGATGAACAAATACAACCAAATCATATACCCAGTGTTAAATTAACATCTGATTATATAAAAGATTACGAAAGAGAAAATAGTGATGATCTGCGTTTACATAGAGAGAAAAAATACAGACAAGAAACAGCCCAAGAAACGATTAGTGAATTTCAAATTCCGATATTAGTAACCGTGATGTATTTTATATTTCAAATGCCTATAATAAACACATGGATGAGAAAATACTTGTCGTTTGCGAATTTGCACAACGAGGATGGTAATTTCAAAATGTCTGGATTGTTATTTAAAAGTGGAATATTCGGAGGATTATATTATTTGATGCAAATGATATGGATAAAGATAAGCAATATTTAATGTTTTTTATTAGTATACTCATTTAAATCACGTAAATGGTCAAAAGCATTATCAATTAATTCTTCAATTTTCTCAATATCGGGTTCATCTTTATATAATTTATAACGAAAACGAATATTGTCCATTAAATATGCCCCCAAATATTTACTTTTCCGTTTTTTCTTTATTTTGTGAAGATATAAATGTTCACGACGCGTAAGATTTCCGTCGTTCCAATTTCCCAACGAATATCCCAAATTATTACACATACGTAATTTTGATCTATATAGCGCGATGACGATTTTTTTATTCATTTTTCTATAGTTTATATTTTATCATATAAACTATAAAATCATTCAATTTTATTTAAAACGAGCAAGAAGTCCTTTAAGACCTTTTGGTTCTTTTTTGGGTGATATTTTCTTCGTTTTCTTTTTCTTGGACTTTTTTGGATATTCTTTTTGTTTATCTTCATCCGCCGGTGAATATTTTAAAAAGAATGTTAGATATTCTTTTGAAGAACGATCTTGTTTTAATTCTAAAAACTTGGTAGTTTTCTTAGCACGTATATTTTCCATTGTTTCTTGATGCCCCATACATTTGGGTCCAAATCGTTTTAAAAGGCCATTTTGTGCAAGACGGTTGCGTTGTTCTAATTCGAATAAGTAACGAGACATACATAAAATACGATCGTGGAAATAATATTCTGTATCTACAAATAAAAAGGCCAAATAAAAGCTCATAATGGTATCAATTGATGCGACCTTAATCTCAGAATTTTGAATTTTAATGGTATTATAATTATGACATGCAATAGGTTTATAAATAAATCCAAGAATTTCATTTTTATAACGGATTTCTATATGTTCGGGTATAATTTCTCCAATTTGTTTATGATTGATTAATTTCACATTTTTAATGCCTTCATCTTTTAATCTTTCCAATATAACTGTGGCGCATTCATCTGGGTTTTCAGTTAAAACATCAAAATCTGGTATTTTATCAACAAATGATTTACCCTTCTTGGACATTTGTCTAGAATATAAGCTAGCAGCATATCCTCCAAAGAAGACGACACCTTGATCTATAAATGTATCCCTCATAATAAAATAAACTTTTTCGGACATGTCTGAATCTTCCATTTTTCTTAAAAAGTCTACCTTGGAACAGTCATATTTAATTTTCATAGGATGATGTTTATTTAATAGATTAAGCCGTTTAAAAACCTTTTCCCATCGACTAATATCACCTGCCGGACGTGATAGTTCCAAGAACATACCCATGCGTAAAAAATCAGCAGGTACATATTTGATACCTGATACAGAAACCGCACTTTTTGATAATGAATCGAACAATTCTTTATGTAAAGAGGTTATATCCGCCATAGGAATAAAATTAACAAATACTTTAAATGTACCTGCATGAACACCTGATTTTGCTTCTACATTTTCATAACCAGCCGCATAATATACGTCTGCTAATTCCTTAGCATGTGATAATGCATCATATGAATAAAAATCATAATCAGGAATTTCAAAATCTTTATTATAAAATTGTGCGTGTTTTGGTAAAATATTATTGATAGCGGTTCCGCCGTAACAAAGAAGTTTTTTATTTTTTAAGAATTCTTCAACAATTTCAATCATTTTAATAATTTCGTCACTACTTGCTATTTTTTGTCCAGTTATTTTCTCATTGGTATCGACAGCTTGGCGTAATACGGCTAGTTCACATTCATCAAACGACATATTATCTGTACATTCACTTGGACGAAATTTTTGTCGCCTATTTTTTTTTGTTTTGGGCATTTATATTATACGTGGAAAATTTATATAATATAAAAAAGAATGAATAATAAAATTATTCATATTCTCGTATAACATTTTCCATTCTCACGAAAGCGCTTCTATTTGTTTTAAATATATCTTCATACGAACGCAAATTAGAATCTTTCGAATAGAATGATTGTGCGATAGCTTGGGTTCCGTAATTTTTAATCAAATACATGCTATCGGAGTTATTTGTATTATTAAACATACCTAAATCGGGAAAAACTATTCTAAATAAATAAACGGATGGGTCGGGTGGGTTGATAGGTTGAAATGTAAGTTCTTTTTGCATATATGTACGAATACTTTGACTGTTGCTCTCCATATTAACTTGATTTGCTAAACAATCGTTCTCTACTGACGAACAACTTGAATAATTTTGATATCCTGGCGAAGAATGTTTATCTACCATAACTACTACTTTACCTTGAAGTGAAGGTAACTGAGTATCTAATGTTAAAGGAACAGCACTTCCGTTACCGTTTAAAACCATTTTTTGACTAAGACTACTTTTAATTAATTTCGCAATCTTTGTATAAGCAGTAGGATCGAGTGTTTTTATACGTAAATGAATAAAAAGAGGATCCTTTGGATTGGGGGATGTATCAGAAAAGGCGTTAGACATAATTGTTGAAAACACTCCTCCTAAAGATAGAGCTGGGTATTCAGAAGTAAATGTCTCTAAAGATTGTCGATTTATTGAATAAGCAACAATAGGAATTCCATCCTTAATGTATACTTCAAAATCCAAAAAACGACAACCTCTAGATAAAAGGTATTTTATCATATTTAAATTCATATGTTTTCCAGTATATGCGCTATTACACGATGATTTGATACAAAAATGACGAATAGCATTATCATCTGAAGCATCGAAGGCAGCATTTAATACACCTGATCCGTTAATTGAATCTTCAACACCTGATAATTCTGCTCTTTGAATAGCATTTGGAGTATCTACAAAAGGCGGCGGGGACGTTCCAGGTTTAGTATCTCTTGTATTTATAATTGTCGTATAAATGTAATAGACAGTAATGACTAAAAGTCCTATAATTAATACATAATCTACCATACTTTTTATCAATTCATTATCGAAAAATCCGGCCATTGTAGTATATAAAAAGCAGATAAAGTAATTAAACACACAAAAAATATAGACAGATATTATATACTTATTTAAAATGCCTGGTGGTTTATTAAATATTATTTCTGTGGGCAATGCTAATTTAATTTTAACAGGAAATCCAAGTAAAACATTCTTTAAAGTTACTTATTCCAAATACACTAATTTTGGTTTACAGAAATTTCGTCTAGATTATGATGGATTACGAGAATTGAGACTGACAGAACCTTCTAAATTTACGTTTAAAATAAAACGTTATGCCGATTTATTAATGGATACTTACGTTGTTGTAAATTTACCCGATATTTGGAGCCCTGTATGGCCTGCCGGTACAAATACAAACAATACTGTATCACCTTATGAATTTAAATGGATTGAGAATTTAGGTGCTCAAATGATTGAAGAAATCGAAATTAACTGCGGTTCGCAAACACTGCAAAGATATTCAGGACAATATTTACACTCGATGGTCCAAAGAGACTTTTCTGAAGAAAAAAAACATTTGTTTAATAAAATGTCGGGTAATACACCGGAATTGAACAATCCATCAAACAATCCTTATCGCGTTTTTACGTCTCCGTATCAACCGAATACTTACCCAAATGCCGTTTATACAACTAATAGTTCTGGTGCAGAACCTTCTATTCGTGGTAGAGCGATTTATATACCAATAAATGCTTGGTTTACATTGGATAGTAGATGTGCTTTTCCATTGGTGGCTTTACAATATCAAGAATTGTCTATAAACGTTACATTACGTCCAATGCAAGACCTATTTCAGGTACGTGATGTTTTTAATCATGGAGAAAATTTCCCTTTTATAAAGATACGTCCAGGTGAGGATCAATTTCAATTGTATCGTTTTTTACAAACACCGCCAGCACAAGACATATCGGCGACCAATTACGCTAATAAAACAAACACATGGGATGCTGATGTGCATTTATTATCCACATATTGCTTTTTATCAGAAGATGAAAAGGTATCATTCGCGGCACAAGACCAAGCTTATTTAATAAGAGAGATACACGAATATGATTTTTTAAATGTAGTCGGTTCACAACGTGTTAAACTTCAGTCGGTTTCTGGAATGGTTTCATCATGGATGTGGTATTTCCAAAGAAATGACGCATTTTTAAGAAACGAATGGAGTAATTACACAAATTGGGCATATAAAAATAATATTCCTTCTAATATTTCGTTAGACACAGCATTAAATGTATATAAAAGTGGTGATTATAGTGCATATAATAGAAAACATATTTTAGAAACATTGGGAATAGTATTTGGAGGGGATTATCGCGAAGTAGCTATGCCGCACGGTGTCTATGATTTCGTAGAAAAGTATACAAAAACACAGGGTTTTGCGGAAGAGGGTATATATTGTTATAATTTCTCATTAAACACTAGTCCATTTGAATATCAACCATCGGGTGCAGTGAATACTGGACGATTTAAAACAATTGAATTGGATTTTACAACATATAAACCACCAATAGATATAGACGGGTCAACTGTTAATATTGATTGTGATGATAGTGGTATTCCAATTGATGTAAGCTCTAAACCCGCGTGGGCCTTGTATGTTTACAATTATAATTTACACGTCATCGAAGAGCGATATAATATAGTTTCCTTTGTGAATGGAAATTGTGGATTAATGTATGCTAGATAAATAGCTGGGTTATTTATCATATTCTATTATATACAAATTATACAATAGAATATGAGTCAATGGAAAAAAGATTGGTCTAGTAGTAAAACAACTACAAGAGAATTAAAATTAGATAACGTTGATGATTCGAATAATGATATTAAATTTATAAAGCAACGAATGCGAAAAATACAGCAAAGAAATAATCCAAAAAATATTCCTATCTTTGAAAATATTTATGAACGTCCACAGCCTTCCATTATTGAAGGTATGGAAGGAAATGATTTAGAAAATATTTCCAATAACACAGATGGGTCTATTACAGATACAACGAATACGGCCGGAAATAGTATTAATTCGGCTGCGAATAGTGTAAAAACTGGAACTAAAAAAAAAGCCAAGGATGCTAATGATAGTGAAGTTGGACAATATGTTCGCGATAAACTAACCACTGGTACTAATAAAATAGGTAAGAGATGGATGAAGGCAATGGATGAGAAAAATTTTACGGATCCTATTGCTAACTTAGAGGATCAATTATCTACTAATCTGGATAATTTAAGCAATTTACAAGATTTAGCTAAAATGGGGTCATCATTAACGGATATTAACACAGGTGGATTTTCTAGCACAGGCGATAATCTTAAGGATACTTTTAAAATAGACAAAAAAGGAATTGATAAAGTAATGAATGAAGTGTCTGGTTCAGTGAAATCGTTATCTATTGTTTTTTCGGGAATATTCGCATTGTTAGCCCAGCGCATAAATCAAGTCAAAATATACATTGCTTTATTTATATTGAAAATCAATAAATATATTGACGAAACATTAACAAAAATAGCCAATGCATTAACTCAAAATACAGCTACCGATAAAGAAGTCCAAATATTTAAAGAACAAGCTCAACAATTTACCACAATGATGTTGGTATGGTATTTTGTATACAATTGGTATTATATCATTTTTTTTATTGAAGAAGGTGATGGAATTTTGTATACATTTGATACAAATAAATTAAAAAAATATAATACTTATCTTTATGGTGCATTCGGACCAGCGTGTCGTGTTATAGAAGCATTTAATTGGTGTATTTTAAAATGTAGAAAATTAAAAAAAATACTACCTACACCTATTATTATGATTTTAATGTTTTTTGTTTTTTTTATTTTGGTGAGTAATAATTTTCAATCATCCCTTATTGTTGATTTTTTCAACGCTATGAGAGGCAAATTCTCAACATCTGTATTGTCTATAATAACCATACTAATTGTAACACGATATAGCATGGGATGGTTTTTTGGTTCAGGATTAAAAGGGGATATCGAAATGGCTTCAATGGTAAGCAAACAGCAAACCATTTTTGCGTTATGTTTCTTTTTGGTTATATTGATAGTATGTTTTTTAATGTATGTGATATGGACAATTACGGTTAATATTCCATTGGCTATGTTTTTTATATCTACCTACTTAATAACATATACATTCTTTGGTATAGTATTCTATGAAGGTATTAATGCTGGAATGATAATTACAGGTATTACAAATTCAATTGATACAATTGAACCCGACCTAACCAAAAACGGATGTGCCCCCGAAGATGTTCGAATTGGTACTTGGTTGTGGTGGAAGGGATTAATCCCGCGATTTATTGAATTTTTAAAAGAAGTTGTTAATTTTTGTTCTATCAATATGTTTGAATTACTTATATTTTTACTATTATTAGGTGGTATCGGTTTATATAAAAAGGAATGGAGCTCCGCTATAGAAGGGAAAGTTGGGTTAGAAAATAACACTGGGGGTATTTTATCACCAAATGGTGTTAAAAATATTTTTAAACAACTATTTGTTTGGTTAGTCGTTATTAATGTTCTATTACTTTTTTTATTGGGGTCGTTCTTATATAACAAATTTAAAGTTATGCGCTCACTTAAAGAAGCAAGTGCAAGTAGTAGTGCATCTGCTGATAAAACCACACGTGAATTATTAGCATCCACAAATCCGACAATGGTATCGGCATCATCCAGAGGTAGTTCGGGATTAAATAACAAAGCAATCTCTAGAATGAATAAAATAAAACAAGAACAACCAACTGATACAAAGGAAGAAACAAAGGAAGAAACAAAGGAAGAAACAAAAGAAGAAACAAAGGAAGAAACAAAAGAAGAAACAAAGGAAGAAACAAAGGAAGAAACAAAGGAAGAAACAAAGGAAGAAACAAAGGAAGAAACAAAGGAAGAAACAAAGGAAGAAACAAAGGAAGAAACAAAGGAAGAAA
>Ga0115005_10005180_pt1 | contig 10330 bp, 8 predicted proteins | sample ArcOceMetagenome_FD_87163 | JGI IMG/M metagenome (GOLD analysis project Ga0115005, IMG submission 87163) | Marine eukaryotic phytoplankton communities from Arctic Ocean - Arctic Ocean - Greenland ARC118M Metagenome | ecosystem: Environmental > Aquatic > Marine > Oceanic | place: Arctic Ocean...
ATAGAATCGATAGATTGTTTGCCCTCCAATCACCTCCCCACTGAGGTAACACTGCCCCCGTCCTCCATTATCATTGTCTGATGTTTCCCTTTCTAATGCGCTCATTCTGATTGGCTTTCCCTAAAGCCAATCCTGAATAGTGCACGGCATGGGGGACCATCACGGGGCCATTCTCGTTGTGGTGCTCTTCGCTGCTGTCGCTTGCGCCGGGACTAACCAATTCTCATCGGTATCATGATGAGGGTCTTCTCGACCTTACAACTATCGCCAGGTCGAATCGAGTGTAGACCAGTCTCATCAGTTGGGAATCCCAGTGAGTCTTTTTCTATTAGAGTCACTACTGCTCTGAGTCTTGCTGCAGGTACCTGTGAATTGAAGATGCATGAGATGTGTCAGATCTTGTTTTAACTTTTGAAGTTTCGCAGCTGTACACTCGCGACCTTCGGCAATTGTTTGCTACAGTTGACCTCGTTTTAAAATTCCGTCGTGCTTGGGAGCGAAGAGAGATGCTTGATGCTTTCTTGACAGGTTCGAAATAATGGAGATAGTCAATCGCACAATAACACATCCTTTCCCAAACATTAGTATCTTGACTCGTCGTGTCAATCTGATACAGTCCTGCAAGAATGAAACTAACTTCTTCCCAATGATGTAAACACTTCTCTTCTTTCCTCACCTTTCTTTCCCCAATACTACCACTTTTTTTTCGTGTACGTGTAGAGAAGACTATATCAAAGAATGAAGCTCTTTAAAAGTATTCACCGAACATGAAATTTGAACTCACCTACCTGTCAAACTTACCATTTCACGCATTCTACACTGTCTAGATGCCCAGAAAGAGTGGCAATGCATCCTCTCCTCTTAGTTCTTGCATGCCATATTTTATGAGAGAATCTTTGCTCGCTGTTGCCAAACGATCGCAATCTTTGTTCATGTGCATCGGCTCCCAAGCAATGCTCGTAATGTGTTTGATATGAGCCTTTTCCCTTTAAATTGGATCCCACAGGACACCATTCTTGTTCCAGAAGCGAAACGCAGATGACATTTTACATGATTTTTACATTTTCATCCAAGAAGAAATAGAAAATCTGTCAATCTTGTAAGGCCTGCAAACTTCATCATCAAAAGGCTCTTTCGTGCAAATTCCTTATAAAATAATCACAGAAAGTACACGTATTCGTATTGTTTCTCTTAGAAAGTTTCGCCCTCCAATCGTTGATCAAAGCTTGATCAAAGTAAAATACTCGGGGAAAAAGAAGCAACAATGAATGTTGACATTTGAGAATTTGGAATGAACTGAAAACAACAATAAAATCTGCGGGTACGTGTACGTGTAGGCTAAAAATAATATACATAAATTTTACATGATTTCATGAATGTGCGCGCGCATCATCATGCATCGTTCCATTTTTTTAGGTTTAGTTTTGTAGGCTGAAATCAAGACAGACATTCTAAAAACGACTTGGTGTGGTCGACATTTAGATGAATTTAGCAGATGGACCTGGGTCGCAGCTTGAGTGAGTACCGGTATGCATGTCAATATGAACAATATGTAGAACGTAAAAATAAAGACCATAGAATTTGCAAGAATGAATGTATCAGTAATGCCGTCGGTTTTGTTTCTCTAGTTAGCAACCCAAAGGTACAGAGCAAGACAGTATGATTCCCGGAACTATAGATGCATCAGCGAAAGACGAAGACAGCGACTCGGTATTATCAGACGAAGACGAGGCTGCAGCATTGATGATTGCAGCAATCCACTTCGGGGGAGGCCTGCGTAGTGAAAGCAATAATCCGACGGCTTTCAATGCAGGCGATCCAGGTGACGGGTGCAGAACTCATCAGCAACGCTACTATGACACAAATCAATTAGGGTCAAACAAAATCGAAAGGGCCGGCCGCCGCCGGGTTGAAATTGATTCTCAGCATGAATCTACAAATTCTTCGTGCAACTCTGACAGAATAATACGTAGGAACAATACAAAATCTGACCCACCGACAGCAAGCACGCGGTATTCTCTCTCCAATTTATCTATTCAAGTGCCACCTGGTGAAAGAACAGAAAGCGATGACGGTGAAGGAAAATGTGAGTCTCCGGTGTCACTCTTCAACGGCATGTCACAAATCGCTGAGGATTGTAACGAAGATAATACTAGCAGTGGTTGCACACGCAATATACCCAAAAGTCAAGGAAGCGGTTGTTCAAACTCAGCGACTTTGGCTGGAATCAAATCTTCCATTTCTACCACTAATTACTATGATGAGAGTGAACAACTGAACATTGCTATGTTCAACGACGATTTCCCCCGAGAAGTCCAGCGTCTGAGCGCATCGATGCCTGCCTTATCCTCGACTGACCCTACGGGTACCTTGCGCTCAAGTTTACGAATGTCTGGCAAAAAGAGAAGAAGTCATGCAGATACACGTACCTTGAGAGAGGAAATTGACGACGCAGCCGCCGTGGTCGCGAAAATGTATGCAGAAGGTAATTTTTCAGACTCTGATGATGACGGCTCTATTGCTAACCGAGATTTGTTATCTTCTTCACGAGGAAATTCGAGACGGAGTAGTGCTCGGTCCCAAATTTCTTCACCTGGTCTTACCAATGTTGACTCCCCCGAAGGGCGCCCGCGCAAAAGACTGTCCTCAAATTCTCGTACCCAGCGTAGGTCATTTGGTATGACTTCAAACGACGATTTATTAAACGCTGGATTCAGATCGCCTATGAACGCTTATTTTAAACCTCATCCGGGATCAAGTACTTCTGCTATGGCCGCTGCTCAAGCCGTCGTCTTAGCCGACGAAGCTAATACAAAATACGCAGCTTGTTTGAATTTAAATCAAGATCCTCAAGTTGACAACAATAATAATGCCAAACAAAGAAGAAGGCGGGCACAGAGAAGACCAGCTTTCATCGTTCCTACTTTTCAAAGAGAAGCTGCACGACTTCAAGCCGATCGCATGGTGTTATTAGAGAAAGATCGGATCGAATCACGACTTGTGAGGCGAGGTGCCAGACGTTCCTTGTCCTATACCACTGGCAGTAAAATGAATAGTAATATCATCGGGACTAGTCTCCCTGAGGATTCGGAGACAGCATACGACGATGGCGCAAAGGCTGCTCTAGAAGTTCAAGAACATCCTGATTTTCAAAAGCTCAAAATGAATAGACTTCAAAGGCGTGTGAATTCTATGCCCGATCCAAATGCTGTTCAACGCCTCTCCCAGTCAGCCGTCAATACCAACGTTGACTTTTCTGTTGGTCCCGATATTGACGCTGCAGCGGCTGGACCAAGTCATTCATTACCGTCAATCTGGCAGCCAACACATGGGATTACAAGCCATCTGTTTAATAATATGGGACCTCCTCGTCCAATTCAACACGGGTTTCCACGACTACCCCCGCAAATGTTCGGACCTCTTGTAGACACACCATTCTGCACCATGACAACTGGAACCAGTATTTCGAGCAACTTATCCATGCCCTCCTCCTCACTTGGTTCATCAAATCAATTCTCTTTAACACAACCGACCATCGAACAACTTCAAAATAACATCGAACTAGAGTCCATTGCCGCAATACAAAATCTCATCGCTCGAACAGCTGAAGCATCGCAAGTCCTTGCTCACCAACTAGTGCAATCGAATTCCATTATATCAAATTTACGTGGGTCTAATAGATCTCACTTTGACGACGATTTGTTTGACGGGAAACAAATGACTGTGTTTGCTAGGGAAATACCTTCGAACTCACCAACAATTTATAACACAGCAATACTATTGCATGAAGCTTGTAAAAAGGATGATACTGCGGTTGTAGAGAATGTTTTGCAAAATTTCCCCTTGTCGACGAGACATTCTTTGCAAGGCTCAGATAATACTGGTGACGTCACTCTTCATGTCGGTAAGTATCGTATATACTATCCGATCCGTACAAAGCCATATATCATGTATTCATCACTCACCAGTCACTTTGAATGTATTCGTGTCTTATAAGCCGCTCAGCACGGTAGCAATGCCGCTGCAAGGCTGATATTAGATTTTGACATGAATTGTGCTTTGATACGGAATGGATTAGGATATGCACCTGTGCACTATACTGTAGAATATGGCCACTTAGCCACAGCGATAACCCTCATAACTATGGTCCCTGAGTGCGCTCGGATTCAATGCGAGAGTGGGTTTCTACCACTGCACGATTGCGTCACAACAGGAGCGGAGCAAATGGATGCACCACAAATCATGACAGCACTGCTCCATGCCTTTACAGATGCTGTATTTGTGACGAATGATGAAGGCCTGCTCCCAGTGCACCTCGCTGCACTATCTGGCTTCGAAATTGGACTTCGAACACTGCTAGCATCCGAATTCAGCACAATCTATTCGAGAGACAAGCTAGAGGATATGTTGCCATTAGACATTGCAGTACAAAAGCTCGCAGAGATAATGAGCGAAGAACCCTCTGATCCGGATGACGATGTGGTCGATGATGCCACTGCTGACATTGAAAGGAATCCCAAAAAAGCGAAATACATTGCATGTATCGAAATCTTGCTGTCGTCCATGCTTTACGATCGATTAGTTTTATCGCCTCGCGAATTTAGAAATGGAGACAAACCCTTCTTACCTCTCCATAGTGCTATTGGTGCTCGACCACATCTCGAGACGTGGAACACACTCTTCGAAGTATACGGGGATGAACATATCGACGACATCGACCTTTTAGGTCGTAACGTTGCCCACAAGATATGTTCAAGACCCATCGAGAACATTGACACTGATTTGACTATTCTGAACAACCTGGACAGATACCTCTTCACACAAAGTGATAACTACGGCTTTGTCCCGCTACATCTTGCTCTGCAGAACAGAGATGCACCAATACAATTTATCACTAAAATTGCTCGCCGGCACCGTAGCTCTTTATCTCGTGCTGTGACACCAGTAGTCGGCAATATCTACGCTAATCTCTCCCCTGTGCATATAGCTGCTGCGTCTGGTTGTGACCTTACCATCATTTTCTTCTTGATGAAGAGTCATCCTGACACAGCATGCAGATAAATGAGTACAGTACACTCTGAGCACGTACCATTGACCTATGCATTGTACAATGACAATTCTACTTTTTAAATATGATTCGAGTACATGTACGCTTCTGATAACAGGGTACGTGCTGGTCAAATTCAACTCTCACGAGTATATTCAGAAAATATATGGACAGTACGCTGTGTGTGAATTGTGGGAAGATGACGAGCGAATGAAAATTAAATAATTGTCAGCTACATTATAAGTCATATGTCACGTAGTTAATCTTCTTGAAGGGGCTTGCTGACTCCACCCAATTGCGAATTAGCACTGTTCAGCTAAGATCATCTTAGCTCACAAAAACTGATCCATCAGATGTATACCAGCAGGGAAAGGCTAAGCAACTAAATCAACCATCATCTGATCCAATCTCGCTTCTCTCGTAGTTGCAATCTCAGCACACGCAGCAACGATGGTAGCCAACGCGATCTCTGGAAGGGATCTCAATAATTCTTTGGCATGTTCCTTATCCATCGGGTGCACAGCGTGTACCAAACACTTCCCAACGCCTTCATCACCAATCAAAGAGTAGAGATATGCTGCCAGAGGAGAGTTTTTGATATCAAATTTGGACTCTGATTCGCGACCATGTCTGAGAAGGTTAAAGACGCAACCATCAATGAACAGGCCTTCCTGGGGTTCACTGACATCTATAAAATCTTCAATGCTAGTGGACACAAAATGAGGTTCAGGGAGATCCCCAAGGAAGAGAGCGAGAGGGGCGTCCCCTCCACTCAATTCGGATATGGCCGCCACGACTCCAATGGAGAGACGCTTGCAATACATGTATTTCGTCGCGACCTTGACATTGACGGAGGCAACCATGGTCTTTTTCTTGAGAAGAGCCTTCTGCTCTTCATCATCGCGAAACGATAGGTAAATGGTTTCGGGACCGAGAAATTCAAAAAATCCCGTCATTTTTTTCAGAGCAGAGGCATAATCCGATACACGAAACACTTTGGTATTCCTCAAATTGATATTCGACTCGGGCAGGAGGTTCCAGGTGTTGGAAAGGAAGACGGCTCTTTCTGGCGTTGAAAAATTCTCCAGATCCCGATTCCCCAAGTCCGCAGCACGTTGAACAGTCTCCACGAGCCCCTCTTCCTTCAAACCAAGATTATATTTATCATTCACAATCTCCAACCTCTCAAAGAGGATATCACAGGGCGATTTCCCTTCCTCATTCAATTTTCGAAACGGAATAGTCGCTTCAATGCACGCTGCAACCTGGGCCAAATGGACATTCTTCAAATTGTTCTGATAACACCTAATCGCCAACAGAGCCGAAAGAAATTCGTTCATCCCCTTGAAGGGATCCAAACGCTGGCCTGGTATGAAGCCAAAGATATCCAAGACCATGTTGGTATTCTCGTCAAATTCTTGTTCGGTAATATAAATAATTTCCATACCATCCTCATTCTTGACTTCAATCATTTCTCCAATCAATTCCTCCTGCCGATCATTCAACCCTCCATCAATTGAATAATAGACGATATCATGAAAGAATGCCGAAAGCTTGGAAATGGGATCGGCGCCCGAACTAATATCAAACACATGCTGAACACTATGAAACGTTCGCGACGGAGACGACATACTCTCATAAATCACACAAGCCCATTCCTCCAAATCCTGAAATGAAGCGCGACATCTAATCGCCTGCAGACACTGCATCATTTCCGAAACGAGACGCTGCATCCGCGTAATGTTGAATGCGAATAGGTCTGTAGGGATTACGGTGGTGTCTTTGTAGGGTTTATTTTTGCAGTTGATGTAGGAGTTGCGGCGTGTGGTGCAGCGGGATAATTTTGAGAGGGAGCTGATTCCGACAGAAGGTCTTCGGTCGGATGAAGTGGAGATGGTGCTCGTCGAGGAGCCCATGGTGTCTGCCGGTTCGCCTAAGGTTTTGAGAGGTTCGTCGGCACTGAAAGCGGCGGCAATACCGGGAATGGTGGCGCTCTTGCTAAATTGTCGGGAGAGATCATCGATCCCGGCTTTCGACATATTGATGGATTGATGCAGGGACTGCTTCCCGCGGTTGAACTGCTGATTGGGTGATTCTTCGTCCATGTGTCCGAATTCGTCTTCGTACTCGATAATGCTGCGACCTAAAGAACCACGTTTTGTGATTGTTCTCAGAGAAGGAGCCATGAATTGCGGGGTGAATTCTGACATGACTTTCTCAAAATCCTCGATCCCGTGGTCCGGAGGGTTGTCCTCGCCCTGGATTTCTCTACTACGTTCACGTGTAGACTCTTCAGCCATCTGGAATGAATCAATGAATTTCTTACAAAGTTCAAAACGTACAAAGTTTAGGAATGACAAGTTAAATGTGTCTGTTGAGCTTACGGCTGGATTTTTTTTTCGGTACCCTGGTCTTGCCCTCCTGGTGAGCTTTTTTATGCTTGCTGCCACCCGCGGTTCTGATTGACAGTATTCGTAAGCAGCTGCCTCTGAGACACGTGGGTGGGGATCTTCTATTTCAAAATCAGACAAATAGTTATGAAATGGATCAAACTTTGTTTATTTTAGTAAAATCGTGATGAAATTTTATCTCATAACGGTCATTTTTAAAAACTTGGGCCAGGGTGTCAATGATGATAATGTAGTACGTACTTTGGTACGATCCCGCGAGTTGTCGGGGTTGTCAAGAGGTTCCGCTCCTCATTCAGCAAAAGAGTTTTGTTTTTAGCGTTCGGTCGGATTCCACCATCCATCGGCTTTATTCTGTTTATCCTGAGGGGCTACAACCGCTTCCGAAGCTACTGTAGGCAGTTTAGTGCGCGGTTCCAGTACCTTACTTTGAGAATAAAAGCAGGAATAAGCCCAAATTCTTATTCCGCGAATCTGATTGGCTGCCAGGCTGTAGGGGTAGATCATACAAACCGTACCGTACAGTAGTACTCGCAGGACCAGAAACCAGGACCAATCAATCACCACTCAATCCTCCACAATAAGAATCGTAATTTAGGAAGAAGATGCATCCTTCCAGAGCTCCTTCCAGCCACCTCACGAGAAAGATATTTCTCTTCTTGTTCGGATTCCTTGCAACAGCGTCGTCGTTTATCATCCACACTCCAGCACAACTACAACAAACGATTGGCACGAGGCATCGTTCTCCATGCTCAATATCAATGGTAGCTCCTGCGCCCCTGGAAGACACAGCAGAAGAATCTGACAACACCGACGATAACGATAACGATCTTGAATCATTTCAACAGCGCCAGGCGCTGAAACTTTCTCTCCTCTTCCAAGCAAAGGACGCCAAAAGAGGCTTTGGTGCGACAAACACCGAGCGAAAGGAAATATTAGATATTATTACACAGTTATCGGCTCTCAATCCGACTGCAGAACCAGCAGCTGCGTATTATGAAAATAATTTAAGGACCAATCTTGATGACGGTCCAACGCTTTCTGGAAAGTGGACTCTCGTCTATACAGATGCACCCGATATCACAAGTTTGGATCCATCTTCATCATCTTCGGCACTCATTCCGCCTCCACCGCCATCGGCCAAATTAGGTAGAATAGGACAGGAATGCGACGCGGGAGAAAACACAATTTCAAATATTATCGAATGGAAACGTCCTGATTGGCTGGGCAACATTCTCAACAACGGTAACGAAGAACAAAACGACGGCAAGGAGAGCGAAAGCAGAGTTCTTCAAAAGGTAGTATGTGAAGCGAGTGCATCCCCTGAGAAACCTTTTGTGGTTGACTTGAAATTGGTCGGGTTTGAACTAGTGGGTGAAACCGATAATGATGAAAGTGGTGATGATTCAGGTAGTGCAAGCGCATTCCCGTCATTACCCGGCATGCCCAGCATTTCATCGATATTGAATCAGGGACCAGCAGCAATTTTAGCAAAGAATCCAGTATCGTTACGAGGGCCTCTGAAAGCTCCCTTTGGAATGTTCGAGATTCAATATTTGGACGAGGAAATGAGGATAATCAAGACTGGGCAGGGTTATTACGCTGTGAACCTTCGAGATAGCCAGCCTTGGTTTTGATCATTTTGGGAACAGCGTGTTTTACTTGGACAGATTGCAGTGGATTAGCATTGAGTAATAGTTTTGAACACATTGTGCACATACCGTTTTCCTCGGAAGTTATATTTAGTTTTGATGTCTTTGGCTACGTATACAGTTCATTTTCAAAGGCTTTCTCAACTACACGTAATTGCGTATCTCTTTGATGAAGTATGGCCCCGGTAACGAGAATGTAAACAACTTAGCTTATCTATCTTTGATTTTTTTTAACGTGGAATGAAAGAGTGAATTTCATTGAGATACAGATACATGAATGAATGACGTAACTCTTGCAGATTGCTTCTAGGTAACAGAGCGGCTAGTCTTAGCAACCAATCCAGAGGGAGGGATTTCACTTACACTCCAATTTTGGTAATTGTTATGTAAAGAGGACAATGTTCAAAAATATCATCAACGCCACATCAGTGAAGACCGTCTTCAATTTTCACAAAGATTATACTGATTCAATAGGAAGGGCGGTAATCGCTCTTCTTTTGGTAGGTCAGTGTACGTGTAGTCATAATCTTATATTGAAATACAAAAATGGTAGACAGATTCAAGAGAAAAAGAGAAATCTACCATGTGTATTTTCTCAGGTGATTTCAATGCATTTCTCTAAGATTAGATTCTTATTATAGTACACGTATTAATACGTGTACCATTTGGATCTTTTCATTTGCCTTGAAGCTTTCTTTCTTGTATAAGAATCATTTCTTATCTTCCTTCCTTCCACGTTCTTGGTATTCACAATTTTGAAATTACAAATATTTTACCACTTGAACTTCTCATTTCCTCTCACCCAGTTTCAAGTTGTACACGCGTACATCAAATTCAAAATTTAAAATGGATTTGACAAACACATGCGAAGTTGACACCAGAATATCATGTCAGCATAATTTTATAAAAAGGTATACATATGTATCATTCATTGAACATTCATCTTTCAGACTCCTACTCGTACATCCTATTTTTTCTCCCCGCCTCCTGTTGTGTAGTCCTAAACTTTTTGCAGTATGGCTTGTGTTCTTTCCAATGTTGCGTTTGATGATCCCTACAGCAGTAAAATTCCAGTCTATTACAACCAGAACAGCGTAAAAAGACTTCCCGTTTTCTACAGGAAGGCAATCCACACCTTCTACGAGCATTGTTTAGAGGTCCATGGAGCAACGATCTTGCTTGACTTGGCCTGGGCATCTTCTTCCTCAGAATTAATGCAGTCA
>Ga0115005_10005182_pt1 | contig 10330 bp, 6 predicted proteins | sample ArcOceMetagenome_FD_87163 | JGI IMG/M metagenome (GOLD analysis project Ga0115005, IMG submission 87163) | Marine eukaryotic phytoplankton communities from Arctic Ocean - Arctic Ocean - Greenland ARC118M Metagenome | ecosystem: Environmental > Aquatic > Marine > Oceanic | place: Arctic Ocean...
GACGAATGCCGAGTGCCGCCGAAGAAGAGATTTCTTCCGCCTTCCGCCTTCTTGCGCTTCTTGTTCTGAGAAGAAGGGGTTTGGAAAAAAGTCTTGATTTTTCCAAACCCCTTCTTTTGGAGAACTCTTTCTCCTTCTTCGCTTCCCACCTTGCTCGCTTGCTTGCTTGATTGAAAGCATTCGAATTTCGGGAAGAACCGAAGAACCCTGCTGCTCTTCTCGTCGGCTGATTGCATGATGTTGCATGCAGCATGATGCGCCGAGCCGCGAGCCGCGATGCCTGATGCCTGATGCGATGAGAATTGAAAAAACATCACAATTGCATCGAAGCTCCAAGAAGATATCTATCGTATCGTACAGAACTATCTTTGCCATTAAAGAAAACTAAACTAATTCAGATATTGATTACTTCCAACAAGAATGACTGTCACCAACAACACCAACAGCAAAGCAACAACGAACGCGAACCCTTACGGGCCAACACCCGTGCAAATAGGATTGGGAATGCTCATACTAGGCGCCAGTGCGGGATTGACACTCTATACGAAGAAAACACAGGCGTTACTCAGTCAATTCAAGAGAGCTAGTGATAATAAAGCCATGAGGTTGCCAAAGAAGAAGTTTGGACCCATGACCAGGTCGGAAGCGGATCGAGTGAGGAGTCGATGGACGGAGGATGATTTGTAAAGAGACGAGATGTAATGCTGTTGGATCTGGATCTGGATGATATGATACTTGTTCGATATGATACTTGTACTGGTGCTGGTATCATTCTGGTACTTTACTGAATGTGTGGTATTCATGGTGCGGTACGTGTTACGTGTACTGTATCTAGTAGAGGAGAGTGATTTTCATTCACCGAAAGAATTCCATGAGAATGAATGTTGCAAGAATCATATTCAAAGATACACAAGATCAATCGTAAAAGTCCAAGAATTCTGGAAGGTAGATTGATTGTATTTTAATTAGTTGCAAGAATAAACAGTGCGCTGCTGGAATAGACTGTTTCACTCATGTTACTAGAGCGTACGTGTACGGTACGGTACGGACGGTACACATTCAACAGCATTGGGATTAGAATTGGGCATTGATGTTGCTCCCAGACATATCTTTACATTGAACCAGCATCCCGTCAGGATCTTTCTCGTATTATTACTAAAAACTAAACATTTCATTAATGCGAATGTGATTGTATAATCAACAACCTTCTCATCCTCTTTATACCAACTAGAAGAGGATAGGCTGTTTTGATACTGATTGAAGATGTTTTCCATTCCCAAATACCCAGTTTGCAAATTCAAAATATGAAAATGATGTTTCATATTCAAACGTTTTCAAAGCTCTTTCCACACAAGAAGGTTTTCAGTTTACGTGTTCAGTACCTACTAATTTAGGATACAATAGTACATTGTCAAAATATATGCTGCTAAAATTTAGTAAGATAACATGAAGGGAACAAAGCTGGAGAGCACACTACTGTCTGTGCAGTACTGTTCACTACAGTACAGTACTGCACATTGAACATTGAGTGAATTGATTAGTTTACCACACATTAAACATTGAGTGAATTGATTAGTTTCTCGACTTGCTTCTTGAAACCAAGTGCAGTTGTGAGACAGTACCAAATCCACAGAGACTTCTTGTCAAATAGTTCAACAAAGCGCTGCTGCGTTTAGTAGGATTTGGGTGAGTAGTAACAGGTACGTGTAGAGCTTCTTTCCCTCCTGCAGGGGATCGAGACATCTCTTGATTATTTTACCACATGGCGCCAACAGGTGCTCACAGACGACACTAAATCATGGTGGCCGAGGATACCGAAACCCAAACATTGGAAGTTCAAAAAGAATGTTGCGAAGACTTCGGCCATCATATCCCAAGGCAATAAATCACATAGGTATACAAGTATAGCCTTTGCATCTGCCAGTAAAACGTGATTAAATAATATGGTTTTGTGCCAAGGGGCATCTGTGCGGCAGCTCATTTTTTTAAATTAGAAACAATTTTTGTTGAATTGAATGAAGAATCATGGATCATGGGGGCAGACTACTTTTGTGCAACCCCCCATCCATCATTAAAACCTCAGCAACATGACTGACGACACCTTTCTCACTCACTCACACATAATACACGTATCTTGATACCTGGTAATAGCAACTACTGATCGCACAACGTTCTATAATAATATCACAATGAGATCTTCAATGAAAGCAATCGCCTTCTTATCACTGCTGGTAACTCCTGCTGCTGCTGCATTTTCGACCAAAGAACCGACACGAAGGGCGTTTCTCTCCAATCTACAGACAACTATCTTGGCACCTGCATTAATTGCATCTATTGGGCCCTCTATCGCGAATGCTGCAGGAACTAAGGATCTTGTCAATGATCTCGTTGCAAGTAAAGAAAAAATTAAAGCTATTCCAGAGCTTCTCGAGGCTGAAGAATGGAATAAAGTGCGAACTATTTTGAAGACTCCTCCTGTAAACCAGCTTTGGAATCTTGGTGATTCGCAAAATACACTTGTCAAGCTTGCAAAAGAGACTGGTGAATTTGAATTCCTTGAAATGAAAGATGAGCTTGCTATTACTTTACAAATTTGCGATCAATTGACTTACGATAATTCCTTTGTTTACTTTCAACCTGGAAATGGAAAGGTGGACATTAAGGGGCCAATTGATTTGGCAATTAAGGCAATGTCACAAATTGGTGATGCAGTCAGCATCGCAGGAGGAATCTAATCTAATTGCACATTTTCCAACTAAAATTATTGCTCATGATTTTACTTCGGCGCGGTGTTCATTAGCGGCGTGGCAGCGGCAATATTGCTCATCATGATATCAGCCTTGCATCCGTCAATTTCTGTATTGTGCGGAAAGCATTTTTGTAAAATACACAACAATTCCTTTCGCTTTGGATAGATCTCTTTCTTGTAGTAATCTTTGGCCGCTGAACCTTTGACAAAACAAGAAATTTCAAGTTGTTTGATCCCTCTTCCCCATGGCTTTTCGTTTTTCCATTCGGACCAAGATGGTGGTTGAGATGAAAAAGACGTGGATCTGGATTCATTCACTTGTTGAAGGAGTGCATCAAATTCAGGTTCTGGAGTAACACTTGCCGCTTTCACTTCCATTGAAGATGTTTCATCTAATGGGGAGCTGCTTACGCTTAGCGGAACATATGATGCTGGTGCATGCATTCCTCCGCTAATTAGCCTTCGTTTATTACTTCGCGCGGCTGCAGGTCGAATGTGTTTCCTTTTTCCATCCTCATTCGTGAAAGGTTCAGATTTAATGTTTGCCTCTGCTTCTGCAATCCTTGTCTGGGAAGCTAATCGCTGCATAGTTGATCCTGCGTCGCATACAAGGTATGAAATCGCGGCAATGATAATTGCTGCCCTCTTGCTTTCACTTGTGTGCCTTTTCATATGTATCACGAGATATGTTATCGCTGAGATGGCGACTCGTGATAACTTAAGATTCTTCAAATAATGCTCCACTGAATTCGCAGTAATTGATACAAGCCGGTCCTCCTTTGATGTAGACGCAGCGCTGACACTGGAACTAGCAACAGACTCTAGTTTCACCGCTGACGGTTTCGACGACAGATCTTCACTGGGCTCAGTAGACGCGACTACTAATGATTGTACATAACCTGGCATCACGTTTCTTATTTCTGAAATAGCTTTGGAACAATGTTTTGCTTTTATAAATGCACCGTCGGTACGCACAGAGCTTTCGTGGTGTAAACTTGCGCAGATCTCCGCAAGAGTTCTCGTTAAACCATTCTTTTTGCAAATGAAGTAGATGAATGCAGCACCAATAGCACCGATTTGCCGAAATTTATTGTAGGATCTTTGCTCTTCTATTGATGTTTTCGTATTTGATGCAATAGGAATCTTGGTAGAAACTCCCTTGACTGTCAAAGATCCCTTCATGTTGGCATATCGACATATAACGTCCATTACTTCTGACATGACACCCACACTTTCTATCAAATCAAGCTCCTTCAGTGAATTTTGCATCAGAGAATACGCCTTATATAGATCCTCGCTAGCTTTTCGTTGTGAAGTGTCCATGCGTTTCAGCACCGAATCTCTCTCGTCTTGAATATCTCTCGGTGTTTCTCCAGCTAGTTGATTATACGAAACATATCTACTCGGTATTTCATCCGAGGACCCATGAAGCAAAAGCGCTCTCTCCAAAGACCACTTTTCAGATACCAACATTTTCTGCAATGATTCAACCTTATCCATCCGTTGCCTTGCAATTTGTTCGTGCTCATGCGTTCCTAGTTCTGACCAATCTTGCTCATCATTTTCCATTTTCACGCCATCACTGCCCAGTTGTCTCTTTCGTTGATCCTTGATTTTAATCGCTAACCGGCATTCATCTACGCGTTTCTCGAACTGTTTATCAACCCAATGATCAACGACTCTCTTGACTTTATTTAAAGTCTTTCTATGCCGTTCCCCGTCTCCAGAATAACCACCAAACACTGGTCCTAGGGAAGTAGGTTCGAGCCCTCCATTCCACCGACTTTCATCAACAACACTCCCTGCACGTGCAAGATTTTTCTTCTCTTCATCGTTAACGGCAGAGAAATCACGCCATTCTGCTCCTTCGTATACTAGACGTTCGGCATTGACAAGACCACAAGATGTGCATGTGGCATCGCCTTGCTTGTAATCCATAAATATTGTGGGAGAGTGGCAGAATGTGCAAATTAGTTCTGATGGATCATAAGCCGTCATTTTCGCGAGGAGTATATTAATCTTGCTAATGTAACAATGAAATAGAACTTCACTTGGAATTCCGAATACTTCTTCTACAATCTAGTTGTGTTTGATCAGTTCCAGCGTAAAGGTGCTGTAGCTCAATGCTTACAATAAAATGTGTCTTCAACTGACCTTGGCTTTTGGCGCTTCATTTGTTCTCTTTCGCTTTTCATTGGTGCTGGTGCTGGACCTTTTCCGTGACGGATAGGGATTCACCCTATCCAATCCTCACAAAATGTCGGCTTGGAACTTTCGACATCGATCAACATCAACAAGCGAGCAAGAAGTTGTTGCAAGCTCGCAAGTTGCAAGCAATAAGCATTACAATACAATTTGAAAGGACTGGTAGTCACTGGAAGCATGAAGGTTCCACACTATTTTTATGCATTTCTCCAATTGAAGTTGGTTCATTCTTTTGCGCCATTAGCACCTGCGAGTAGAAATTTGAATTCTGACCTCTTCGCTGAGAGGAGGCGAAGTGGAGGCAGGGGAGGCAGGGGCAAAACTCGTAGATCAGGAGGCAATCATGGTAGAGGCAGAGGAGGAGGGAGGGGTAGCGGTGGCCGTTCTACGGGAAGTGATAACTACTCAGGTCAGAGAACAGAAGAATCAGAGGGTACAACTAGAAGCCAAGATTTCGACGATGATCCATTTGGAGATTACGACGATGGCTTCTATGGTGGTGGAAATGTGAATAACGAATTTGATGACGATGGCACTGATGGCTTGGAGTTGATGCAACAAAATCAAGAAGGTCAATCCTCGCACTTTTACAGCAAAAAGAAACTTAGTGATCCTAATTTCTCCATTGAATCGGAAACCTTTCAAGATCTTTGCGCAGGGGCAGGAATCCATCAGCCCTCTCGTATTCAGGCACTTGCTTGGCCTGTTCTACTGAAGGGAGAGTCTTCCATTGTTGCAGATCAAACCGGGTCAGGAAAGACATTATCCTACATGTTGCCCTTGCTCCAGCGTATGATGAGTTTCAAAGAACAGGCGAAATCAAACACCAAGGAATACGGGGCTCCTAAAGTGTTAATCCTTGCTCCTACCGCAGAACTTGCAGATCAAATTAAATTGGTTTGTGACAAGGCTACATCTGACCTAAAAACGTCTGTGAGCACTCGTGTGATTACAGCAACCGGTTCGCATAGCACAAATATCAGAGATCAAATTCGTATGCTGGGTCAAACTCCAGTAGATATCCTTATTTCGACTCCTGGACGCGTTGCCACTATTCTTCGCACAAAGAGTTCAACTCTGAATCTATCAAATTTACAGGCTATCGTGCTGGATGAGGTTGATGTGCTACTTATCGATGATACATTTGGTCCGCAATTGCGTACCATTGGAGCTGCGTCGCCTGTTGCGCAAGTACAATTTGTGTTTGTAACGGCGACACTTCCAAATGAGATTATCGAGGCTGTAAAGAGAGAGTTCAAAGACGTTGGGGTCATTCAGGGGCCAGGTTTGCATCGTGTCGCTCCGAATTTAAAGGAGCATCTTGTGGATGTCAGTGTGCCACCAACTGATAATAAGAATTTAGATTTGTGTTTTGAATACAAGGCGAAGGAGCTGATGAAGGCTCTAAGAAGTAATAGATGCAAAAGGACCTTGGTATTTTGCAACACTGTTGAAACATGCCGTAAAGTCGAGAACTTGATTAAAAGAGGAGACCGCAGAGGAAAGGTGTTTGGTGTTTCGGCTTATCATAATGCTATGACTCCGGAGGCAAGGAGGAGAAACTTGTCCGTCTTTGCAAAGGGTCAAGACAAGGAAATGAAAGATGGCAGAAAGGAAGTTGTTGATCTTGTTTTGGTATGCACTGAAAGAGCTGCGCGTGGTGTAGATTTTGATGCTGCGCCAGTTAACCATGTGGTCATCTTTGACTTTCCTAAGGACCCTGCTGAATACGTGAGGCGGGTTGGGCGAACTGCTAGAGCAGGCAGATCAGGCACAAGCACAGTGTTTGCTTTTGCTTGGCAGCTTCCTATTGCGAGGCAGATTATGGGAAGTAAACTGGAGAGTTACACTGTTGCTGCCGACCAATTCGATAAAGACGAAGATGGTGAATTTTCGCAGAAGCAAAGACAGGTCAAACGCAGCAAAAAAATGCAAGACCAAATCATAAGAGGAAATATCGAGCAAGGGAAGGCGTGGAAGTAATGTTGTAATCAACCAATTTTATTCTCCATGCATATTCAATATGTAGGTGTCTTTTTAATAAACAGTACGATGATTCGAAGCTTCGTAAAAAATGTGTCAGAACGGTAAAAACGGGGAAACGCCATTTTATCTTTTTAGCAGTTTGTACGTGCCATCAGCTCCACATTCAAGTTTTTCATCTTTACAAAGTTGTTGAAGGAAAATACTCAGCTGTTGTGGCGTTTTGTTGTACTTGTGCTCGGAACCAGTAACAAATGTCTTGAGAAAATTGTGAATCCTTTCCAACGGCAATTGGCCAAGGTTCGCAAGCATTCCAAATACGTAGGATTCATAAGCTTCCCATTCTTCCTCTTCCTGCCCACTCAAAGAAACGATAATTCCATCGTCTTCGTCATAGAAGTCTTCAGAATTCTCGACCTGCTCATCATGATACGACGCAAGTTCGTAGGTTGTTGCTCTCTTTCCACGAACGATTTTGATCACGTTTTGGTTCACCCAGTACCCCATTCTTTTCTTAATGATGTCTTCAGACACGCCTGTTTCGTTGGAAAGATCTTTAGATGTCCAGTACCCGTCACTGTCTTCAAAATGACTAATCAGTGTAGCATGAATAGGACTGCAGGTAAACTCTTTTGTTGATATTTCACCATCTGGTTCAATGACTTCAAGCTCAAGCTGTACACTTCCCAACTGCTGGAACCAAACAAGCTTTCGAGGCTTCTTGTATGATGCATACTCGTTGCTAAACGTATCCACCTCCGCTTGAATCCGTGGATGATTTTTCAATGTCTCCCGTTGAAGAGGAGGCCAAAAGATATGCGAGATGATAGCAGCATCCACAGCGGGTTTCTCCCCCTTATCTTTGTTATTCTTTGCTTGTAGGGTAGAATGCACATTTGATGCAATACGCTTGGAATCATCCATGTCCTTGATCATGATTTCACACTGCCTCATACTTGTTTCGCCAAATCTCAACTTCAACAACTCCAAATTTCGAACTTCCTTGTCAGTGTCAAAGTCTACACTGGCAAGCAACTTGTCTGCCAACATAATTCTATATTCATCTACAAACAAATCGTTTGACCCATAGATCCTCACTAGCATTGCTAGCAGATCAGCATTTCTATCAACATTGCCACTCTCCAAAGCACCGGAAATCCTCTGGTAGTACTTTGAAGGTGCCGGGTTCCAATTCATATCCGGTTGTTCATCGTCGTCGTCTGAGTCGCATTGCGCCTGTTCCAATGGAATAGCATCATGGCGCTGCAATTCTTCATACAAATCACTCTCTGATTGATCATCTGTCAGAGATGTAATAATGCACCTGACTGTGTCACTTCTACCACGTAAATATGCCCTTAAATCTTCTGCAACTGTATCCAAAAGACTATCACTCGGATCAAACACCCTCATTACTTTGATGGTGTTCATGTAAACTTGAAGAATTTGTCCACTCTGCGCCCCGGGATGCAATAATCTTTTGCGGAATGACTGTTTGAGAGCATTGACAATTGTGCTAACCTTCTGTGCTTTCGAGAGTGCCTGATGCAAATCAATTACAGCGGGGAGGGATTCAGGATAATCAGCAATAATATCAAATATTTCTCCTGATCGAGTGCTGCAATAGCATTCGGATATTGTCTGATTCAGTTTCTGATCATAGGACTCGAGGAGTTGCATGGATGCCGTGTAAGTGTCATCGCCACCCTGCACGCAGCACAACAGTTTCTTGAGCATGGGCAGCAAATGAGTATCTTTCCAGGAAACAAGATTTACAAATAGATGTTCAGCGTCACCATCGTAGATTCCAGATATTTTGGTAGACACGTGTTTGTTTATTGTTTCGTAGATAGCCATTTCGAGGAAGGGCGTGAGAACATCACTCTTCGCCGGGTTGTTGGGATTTAGCCACTGCAAAGTGTGGAGATTTAGGTAGAATTCATCCTCGTTGAATTCTAAAGTAAAAAAATCTTCCTCTTCTTCATCCTCGTCCTCGTCTGGGTCCTCCCCGTCTACGTTGTGGATAAACACCTTGAGGATCTTTTCGAATAGCGCTTGGAAACTAGACCAAACATGAGAAGGTGCCGCATCTACTAAAGCAGCAGTGAGGGCAATTCGCCTTGCCTCCATGGGATTTTCATGTCCTAGCAGAGATATTGTAATAGAACGCGTCTCTGTTGCTGCTAGGTGGGAATTGTGGTTGAAATGCTGTACCAATTGGTGTACTCTAGACGGTATTGACTGAAGCGCTTGAAGCTCCTCGTCTTCTGGCCAATCAAACAGGAATGTCTTCGAGCCAATGGTCGAATGCCGATTGGAATACGAACATGTAGAGGGAGGTTGAGAAACTAATTTCTCGATAGTAGATGAATGGGGCATTGGCATTGCGCTGTTCATAATGGAAGCAGGAAGTGATTATTATGACAGATAACAGAGTTTGTTTATCTTGTTTCTTTGTCAAAGTTCGTGAAGTTCATCTGTTTTCCCCATTCCTGTCTGTATTTTCCAATGACAGCTATAAACATACTAATATCTAATATCTGTCGATTTTAGTATTATAACGCATATATACCTGTTTTTAAATGCATTCATCAATCACAAAGCCGCGCCGATCACATTTTCCCACTTTTATCTATCGGTATATGATACTACTACGCGTGCTATTCCTCAATCCGCCCTGAAATGCAATAAAATGGTCAGAAGCTTGATTCGAAAAATGTCATGTAATTTCAATTGATTCTAATATTTAATTTGTTATAAAAATATTACAATCCACTTTAAGCAATTCATTGTTACGCTAGTGAGTGTGAATCTTCGATCGTATTGATTTAAGCTCATCTATAGATTGACGCGATTTTTATTCTGTAAACATACTTCAATCTATGGAAGAGCCAATGTTTGATGTCGGCGAAAGGGCTTATTCTACTTGTTCCAAATCGCAAATGATTTCATTACAAATCCCTTCCAAGTCGCTGAGCTCCAAATCCTTTTGTTTCTGCCTAGCCGCAATGAATTTCTCATGGCTGCCAGTGACATTTGATGCAGTTGAATTATCCAATGTGCTACTAGCAAATTGAATAGTACCGACGGAAAGCATTTCTTTCATGACATTGCGCTGGGACGAGGGATAAACAGTTCCACCATTGAATAGTTTCATGGAGCAACAGTCTAAATCCTTCAATGGAATGGCATTGTTAGTGGGATCGCATCGTAGGTTGTATGATTTCGAGTTGGGGTCTGTCTCAAAGGCAAAATGCCCAAACATGTGGCCCATGCAAGAGGTTCCGGATGATTTTCTCTCAAGGAATATTTCACATATCTTTGCTCCTTCCCTATCTGAGAGAAGGAGTACTTGTCCACTTTGAAAACGAACTAGGCAGTCAGGGATCCGAA
>Ga0115005_10005183_pt1 | contig 10329 bp, 2 predicted proteins | sample ArcOceMetagenome_FD_87163 | JGI IMG/M metagenome (GOLD analysis project Ga0115005, IMG submission 87163) | Marine eukaryotic phytoplankton communities from Arctic Ocean - Arctic Ocean - Greenland ARC118M Metagenome | ecosystem: Environmental > Aquatic > Marine > Oceanic | place: Arctic Ocean...
CAAAGAAAAAATATCATCAAGTGTTGTAATTCAAGCAAGACTACGTACTAAACACATAGAAATACTGAATATCTATTAAAAAGAATAAGTTATCTCTTATAAAGTTAAGTTATTAATTAACAATGATACTGTAGGATGTATCATTGTTGGCTATTCAACAGTACTCTTTTAGTGAGTCTATCGTAATTATATTTAAGTAAAGTAGTATCCAGTAGGAACTAAGTTAGTTCCAACAAAACTCTTTTCTTTTTGTAGAATCGTAAACGCGCACCTCTAAATAAGAACTTTTAAATTCCTAGTACGAAATTCACGTAGAATCTACGTGCCTCTCTTCTGAACCTCTCCTTTTTCTTGTCATACGATGGTAATCAAGACGACTCTTCCTCATTCAGGATGGAGCTATTGCAACGGAGACGACCAGTATGAGAACGACTCTATAGGATCAACAGTCAACGCCAAAAATCTGGAGAAAGTAGCATCAAATTTGACCAAAAACGACCAAAAAAGTTATATGAAAGTTATAGGCAGTAAGAATAACGAACAACATACCAACGAACAAGGATGGACAAGAATAGATTCAAACAGTGATCGTAAGCCAAAATCCATGACCAACCAACACTCAACCATTGACTCTATTATAGCATCTATCGACATGGATTTCAATACAAGAAAAAACGGAGCACTAGAGGCAAATATCGATTCACCAGTAAGAGAAAACATATGTACCATACCCGACACAAGAAGACGACAGACTGAGATACCATTTCGTATGACAACGCAACAACAAAGAACGTTAATTCCACCAACAGTAGAAGAAGTAAGAAAAGATGACAAGAAGCAACTTGATCCAACAACAAACAATAAGAAAAATAGATGTAAGCAAAGAACCGAACAAGAAAAACAAGAACAAACAGACGAAGAAAGAAGAAGCAACAAAGTCTTATACGATAAGAATAAGAATACGATAAGAAACAGAGGAAATATCCCAAGTATAAGAATTACAAATGAAAGCAAAGGAATTAATGAATTCGGAATAACAAAAATGGCAACAAACGAACAATCAAATGATATACAGATCGATACGAACACAAGAACAACGGGCAACAAGAACGATGGCAACGACGGAAACAAAAAGAATGAAACAAATAACCCAAATAAGAAGAATAACAATACGAATCAAAACGAAGAACATTACAACGACGACAATAACAATGGAAGTAATAGACAAAGAGTGAATATCAAAACACCAGGAGACATGGAAACATACTCATTCACCATATCATGGAGACCCGACCAAAAAGCAGGACAAGACGGAAAAATCATCATCAGGATGTTAATGAGAGAGATGGCCCACCGTACACCATCCATTATATTCCATCCCACAAACTCAGCTTCTTCTCCAGTACCACGAGATATCAACAACATCAACAACGACTTTCCCAAAACACCAGCTAGCTTCGATGATTTCTTCGATCAAATGAGAAATAGAGAACATACGAACCAAAGAACTTTTATGAAAGTAACGATGCCACATGACGAAAAAGAATTACAACGAAAATTAAACAATTATCTATTTCATAACAAGCTATATATGAATAGTCCATTCATAGATGATAATACGCTCGAACAAGTAGGTTTCATTGAAAATGGACATAGCAGACTAGTATATAGGCCCAATTTAGAAATAAAGATAAAGAATGGTTTAAAAGAAGTGATGGAAGGAGACCAACTGACACCACAACAGATAGCGCAATTAAAACATTTGTCGAGCACTATAAGAGTAGAATGTCAACGAGGAACAGTACGTGCAGGCCCAATACAAAACCAGGTGGTATGCGAAGGAATAGTATTAAAAACAGCAAAATCACAATCGAAAATAGCAATGGAACTACTCTCTATGTTACCAGATAATATCTTAGGTGAACACTATCGGATCATACCTAAGAGTCTTAATAGTCTATTAGGATACGAATTATACGGAAGAATTCTCTCTGATACAGTCAATTTTCAAAATAACTTACGCCCAATAACAATCATGTACTGTCATCCCAGTGTATTTGAAGACATGTATGATAGTGTCAAACTTGAAACCTCTCTAGCCGTCAAGGTGTCAAAATTCATGAAAGATTGCTGTGGAGCAATATCGATAGAGGAAACGAATGAAACAAGAGGTAAAGGGAAATATATAGTAGTAGTCCCAGAAGAGAAAGTAGAAACAGCAAGAATCGCAATTGGAAAAATGTTCCAAGACTTCCAACACAGCGGAGGAAGACCAGCAGCAACGGCGTGCCTATCAGCATACCAAAACTACCCCCTTGTAAACGACAATGTGACCATCAGCGGCCACGCCGAACGCCTATCAGAAAAGATAAGAGATAGATATCGTAATCGACCAAAAACTCACAATAACAACCACAATTCTAGCGCCTCGTACTCATACCACGGAAGTACAACACCAGGATCACACGACAAAAGGTCTCCTCAAGAACACACACCGACGGTTCCAAGAAGTATCTTACAGAAAGGAAAATCAACAAACAACACACCTACGTCACCTTGGAGAACATCACCAGTAGTACAACAGCAACAAAGACCAACAACGAATCAACACGTAGAAGAACGAACTATTATGTCCAACTTATCACCAGACGATTCCGCGAAAACAATGATGACAAACGTGTCCCGAATGGTAGAATCTTTAGGCAGCGTAGTACAAACATTAGTAAAAGAAACTTCGAATACGAATAGCACACTCAAAGAAATGATGATGCACCAAACAAATACAATGAACAATTTTATGATGATGATGGCTACGAAAGAGGCCAGAAGAGAAGAAGTACCTATTAGCATAACACATCACCAACCATCACCTAATAGTACGATCACGAACAGTCAACATACGCTATCACAACAATCTACAAATGCTAACAAACGAATTAGAATGGGAGGAACAGCAGACGACGAAACTACAGCAGCATCTACAGCAATACAAGAACAAATGAATACAGAATACGATGATGATGATATTGATAAGATGTTAGAAGACCACGAGGAAGCAATTAAAGAATTAACAGCAGAACAACAAACGAATAACAATAACAACGAATCAATTAATGTAGATATGGCAGATAATGACCAGATAGAAACAGTCCAACAACAACAACACACAATAACAACCAACAAGACTACTACAGCATTAGCAGCAGGAAATTTTGAACATCAATTTAGCACGAAATCGAAGAATGTCGATACTAGCGATCCCCCTCCCGGAGTGAATCCGAACCGACAATAAAGGCCCTTTAAAGAACAACACTAAAAAGAATCAAACGATAGAGCCAACTACAAATCTAAGGAACGACTCGTATAAAATCAATCAATCAATTACACACTCTCGAACCGCATACAAGAAAACAATCGATATAACAAATCGATTACCACCAACAACAGAAGCCTTCATACCACAATCACTCGAACGATACAAACAACAACAAGAAGAAGAACTCAATACAGTACTAAGAACAATGGAAGTCGAGTACGAAGCACTAGCGAAAATCCAAAAACAAATATCAACAACACAGAACACAGTAAAACACGAAATCAGGGTATACGACGAAGACGAAGAATCCATATTGTCCACAACTACAAGTATACCAGACTTACAGGACCGTGATATAGAGGACGATAGCACATGCAATAGCGAACCTACAGACGACCAAATCCAACAAAGATTCTGTGATGATAAAGATGAACAAAAGATAGTAGATATGATACCAGTAATGAGAATACGCGGTGGAGCAGAAGAAAGACAAGAAGAACATGTCACGGAGGAAGTAGTAGATGGCTTCATAATGAATGTAATAGACGACGATGAGGCACTACCAATTGGTGGAACAATGGAACAACCAAAACTACCGGGCATGATACGAATATCAGGATTTAATCCTAATGGTATAAAAACAAGTCAACTAGAAAGTCAACTACAACACTCTAAAGATTTAGACATAGATATACAATGTTATTCAGAGGTCAATGCAAATGTACTCCGAACAGACCAACGTCAGAAATTCCACGATGGATGTAAAAGAATCGATAAGACATCAAGATCAGTATGGGGTACAAGTCTACTGCCAACAGACAGCGACTACAAACCAGGTGGTACGGCAATCGTATCGACAGGAAAAACAGCAGGACGCGTTAAGAAAAGTGGAAGTGACAAACTCGGAAGATGGACCTACCAACTACTAGACGGTAAAGGAGATAAAGATATCTTAATAATAAGCGTATACCAATGCTGTAAGAGGCCTACCAACCCAGGGAAAACAACAGCATATCACCAACAAATAGTAATGCTTAGCGAAATGAACAGAATAGATAAGGACCCACGCCGTAACTTCTACCGAGATTTAAAGAAATTCATGGAATCATTTCTTATCAATGAAGTGAGTACAGTCATACCAATACTGTTAGGAGACTGGAACGAAGAATGCAAAGGAACATCGACATCTAAGAAATTATGTGAAGAATTTGGTCTAGTAAATATATTTGAACGACTGCATCCCAATCAAAAGAGATTCAAAACAATGAGAAGAGGTTCACGACCAATTGATTTCGCACTAGCACCACCAGAAATCGCTGACCGAGTAACCAATTTCGTATACGAACCGTTCCTGTACAGGCTCAAAGGAGATCACAGAGCATTTTATTTCGACATCGGGGAAAATGTCCTCTTTGGAGACTCGAAAGAATCTCCATACGACCCGGCAGGAAGATCCTTTTCGAGCAAAGATCCGAAAGCAGTCACAACCTACTTAAAGGAAGTACATGAACACCTTACGGACAACAACGTCTTTAAACGTATACGAAAATTGATGGACAGCAACGAACCAAACCATGAAGAGGCAGAGAAATTAGACCGTGAATTGACAAGAGCATGTGAACACGGCTCAAATGCATGCAAGAGAAGAAGACAAGACTATTGGAACATAGAAATACACGAACTGAAAAGAAATTTATCAATATGGTGTCAATTTAAAGGACGTCAAACAAGAAAGTTATCATCAAACGCACTAATAGCGCGAACGAAAGAGTTAGGGCTGAATTTGGAAGAATCGTCTCAACCTGAAGAGATCGACAAGAAAATAAAAGAACTAAGAATGCTGATAAAAGAATGCCACAAACAGTCCGACTTGAGAAGAGATGAAATGCTTGGCGAATTAGCAAATTTTGCAGATGATGTAGACGAGAAGAAGAAAGCAAACGCTATAAGACAACAGAAGAAGGTCGAAAAACTAGTTCGAGCATATCGCAGACTCAACTTTCAAAGAAATAGAACAACAGACGGAGGTGGCATAACAAGATTACAAGTACCACACTCATGGCCAACGATGAACGAATATAACGAAGAAGAAGATTACAACCTAGAAGATCCAAAGGCAGTCGATCAAGCAGCTCCAAGAGACAATAGTAAATGGAAAGAAGTAAACTGCCCAAAAGAAATCGAATTCTTACTCAGACTAAGAAACCAGAGACATTTTGGCCAAGCAGAGACGGACGGAACTCCATTCACCACAGAAGACATGAAACACAAATTCAATTGGAGTGCATCAACAGATGAAGCAGAATTAGTACTAAAAGGAGAATTTGAATCCGAAGAAATAACCGAAATAGCACGACTGATGCTGGACAACCTCACAAGAGTGACAGAAGTAGAAGACAAAGTGAGATTTGTGACGAAGAAAGACTTCACCGGCAAGTTTAAAGCATGGAGGGAATCGACTAGTACTTCGCCAAGCGGACGGCATCTTGGCCACTACAAAGCGTTAGTCTCAACCATCGATCGATCGTTAGATGACGTTAAAAGAACAAAATACCAATCATACCAAGACGACATAATCGAGTGCTATACAAGTCTTATCAACTACGCGATTAAACATAAATACTCACTGACAAGATGGAAAACAATAGTTAATATGATGATTTATAAAGAACAAGGCAATGTCAAAATCCACAGATTACGTGTAATCCACCTATACGAAGCAGACCTAGGTTTCCTATGGGGAGCAAAATGGGGAAAAGCAATGAGGACAGCAGTAAAAGAAAAGACACTACATCAAGGTCAATACGGCGGTTTGCCGGGAAGAGATTGCACATCACTTACATATCTTGAAGAACTACGTTTCGATTATGCAGCACTAACAAGAGTCTCGTTCGCAAACTTCGACAACGACGCAACAGCGTGCTATGACAGAATACTATGCTCTGTCGCGAGTCTTGCCGGAAGGAAATACGGAATTCATAAGAACATAATATTCGTACATGCACAAACACTCGAAGAAGCAGAGTTTAAATTGAAAGCATCAAACAAAGTATCAGAGACATCATATCGACACTGTATAAGATTTCCCATCCACGGAACAGGACAAGGATCGACCAATTCACCAACAATATGGTGTTTCGTATCGAGTGTATTATTCCAAAGCCACGACGAAAAAGCATCTGGGATGCTCTTTCAATCACCATCAGGAGACATGATAGTAAGATTTAATATGGTCGGATTTGTAGACGATTCGACATGCATCACCGGAGGAGAACCAAGCGACTCACTCCAACAAGTAATCAACAAAATGAAACAAGACGCACAGTTGTGGCACGATCTACTATGGTGCTCTGGCGGCAAACTCGAATTATCGAAGTGTGGTTATCATGTAATACACTACGATTTTGATGATAGCGGCCTACCTAGACTGCGACATAGTCCCGGAGAAACGATAATGCTGAAGAACGAACATGGAGAAGAAATTCCTATACGAGCGAAGAACATCTTTCAAACAAGAAAGAATCTTGGACATTACAAATCACCGGATGGCACTTGTGTCACTCATTTTGAACATGTAAAGAAAGTCGCTATAGACAGAGCAGACGCAATAGTAAAATGCGGAGGAACAAGAGAAGAAACACGCATGTTCGTTCAATCAGTATGGAAACCAGCAGTAGAATACACCCTACCACAGTCCTTCTTGTCGTACAAGCAACTAAAAGCAATAGAAACAGCAAGTATGCCGAAATTATACGCAGCATGCGGATACAATCGAAACACATCAAGAGCAATACTAGCAGGACCAGAAGAACTATCAGGAGGAGGCTTCACACCACTGCGAGCGGTAGCAGGGACAGGATACGTTATACACTTCCTTAAAAACTGGCGAACGCCCACTGAAGACATAGGAAAGACTTTGAGAATCGTTTATGCTTGGACAAGCTACCAAGCAGGAATAACCACACCGCTACTAGAACAAACAGAGACAAACATTGCTTATATAGATGGAAAAGTCATCCCCGCAATGAGAAAATACTTATACGAGATAGGAGGATCGATAGTATTGAATAATACTATGATTCGGCCAAAATTACGCCTACATGACGAAAGTATAATGGAAAGAGCAATATGAATGGACCTTACGTTAATACAAATGAGAAGAATAAACAGCGTTAGAATGTATCTTGGAATAATGTATTTAAGCGAAATTTGCAACATAGAAGGCGACTCGCTAGTACTTGGTATCGATAACAACTCCCATAATCAAGAATATTATACTACGCGTCTCCAAAAACCAAAACAAAATAAGCCTAATACACGAAGCTGGACTCTTTGGAGAAGAGTGATAGTATCATTCACAACAAACGATAAGAAATTAAAAAGAAAACTTGGAAAATGGTCAAAGAAACACAGTAACGCAGGTATATGGAAATCGTACACGACAGCCGACAAGAACAACGTATACAATCTATGCAAAGATATGGATAATAAGAAATACTGGGAGAAATACACACGCCACGGGACACAACTTCGGTTAGTAGAAGAAAGAACTAACTTTATAGACTTCAAACCAGAAGACGGTACACCGATACAGATAAGAACTCTCGCAAATGGAATAACGTACGGTGATATGACAGCAAAGATAATGACAGATACAGAAACAAATAAAATATATCGACCAGGACCGATGGTATCATGGGAACTATTTCTCGAATCACAACCATTATGGGTACAAGCATTGTTAGTTGATGTTCATTTCTACACTACAAATGATGGACGACCAGATTTATACGCGATATTAGCAGACCACGACAAACACGGACATCTAATGTGTGTATCTGATGGTTCAGTAATTTTTCATGACATGAGCTTCGGCTGGACCTTAGCAACCCCTGACGGCAAACGTATAGTAGGATCGAAAGGTCCATGCAATGGCAGAGGTAACTCATTGCGAGCAGAAGCGGCAGGCATGCTCTCGGCAACAATGTTTCTATCGATACTATGCAATTATCTGGATGTACCAGCCTTCCATGTGGTATGTATATCAGACAACGCTGAGCTTATTCGACGATGCAAAGCACATCTCCACTACAAAGAGCCATTCCCAAATGAAACACTGAAGTCAGAATACGACGTAACAGAACAAATTTATAGAACACAAGCAGCTCACAATATCAAAGCAACATTCTACTGGGTTAAAGGACACCAAGATAACAATAAGAATTACGACGAACTTCCTCTTGAAGCACAACTGAATATCGATGCAGACGAACTGGCAGGCGAATTTCAAGACGAATACGGAAAATTTCGACCACTTGTACACGTACTACCAAGTTGTCCGGCAATGTTAGCAATCAGAGGAATAAGCATCACCAGTAACTACCGTAAGCAACTTATCAGAGCATACGTAGAGCCACAATATATACGACACTTACAGTATAAATTCCAATGGTCTGATGATACAATCGAGGCTATAGCATGGAAATGTCTTGCACTCGCAATACAACGTATAAGAAGAAATGTACTCATAACTAAAGTATGTAACGACCTATTACCAACATCAGTAACACTATATAAGATGAAATATCAACATCACGACACATGCATCCTCTGTAAACAACGCGAGACAAGAGACCACCTACTACGATGCCAAGCACCAACAAGAACCAAATGGAGAAGACAATACATCAAAGCATTACAACACAAATTAGACAGCCTAGAGACCGATTTCGCATTAGGGGAAACATTATGCACAACAATAGCCGAATGGTTGGAAACTGGTAACGTAGACATCAGCAAATATCCTATAAAGTATGCAAACGCAATTATATCACAAGACAACATCGGATGGAGGCACTTCTTTGGAGGAAAAGTCTCACAAGAATGGTTAACGCTACACAGCGAAAGCACGAACAAGACAACAAACAAGAAACAAGAAAGTTATATTTGGGGAGCAGCGATTGCAGAAACTACACTCAAGAAGTTCATCGACCTTTGGGAGCTAAGAAACGAAGAAGTACATGGTAAAACAATCGAACAACAAGAAAACATAAGAAAAGAAAAATTAAGCCTGGAAGTACGTAAGTTAAATTCGTTAAAAGACCAAGCACGGCCCAGTGATATGTGCCTATTTCACGAAAACGAAGAAGAATACATCGAACAATCAACGGCACAAACGATATCAACATGGGTAAGTAGCCACAGGAAAGCAATCTTTAATAGCGTAAAGAAATGGGCATTGACAGCAGCGAAAGGATCAACATCAATATTACAATGGGTAAGAGTAAGCAACGAGCCAGCAATAATAGACAGGTTTCATTCCAGACAAAGAAATAGATTGATCAATGACGGAAGGAAGAAAGAAAGACTACGCAAAAGACCACCAGCAACAACAAGTAGACAATCATCGATAAGTAGCTACTACACGCTTGCTAATCGATGAATAAGGAAAGATAAGAAAAATTAAGTATCGCACGATAAGACACGATAGGACGAAACACACGGCGCATCGCGCACGGTAAGAAACAATAAGAAATACGAAATAAGGAATAAGAATCATCACAACATGGCGATATGCGCGCAGTATGATACGAATAAGAGATAGGATAAGACTAAAGGCAGGATAGTCGATTCGTATAAGAAATACAATAGGAAAGATAAGAAAAGTTTGTCGAGCGTCCGATATTAGACATTCGAATAACGATTCTTCAACAACAGGACAAAAACGGGAAGAAAGTAAGAGAAGTAAGGGAGTCCGATATTAGACAACCACACAACTCTTCAGAGAAATCACTACAACATTAACATAGAAAAGTCGTGCCTCTATACGAGGTGCCGCAACTTCGTGCACTCTTAGTGGCCTTAGGTCGCTCTGAGTCGGGAGTATAAATTAGATATTTATATTATTATTATAATCACAATAAGAGAACCCGCACTGTCTAACAACACTCCCTCATTCCAACTACTTGGCTTGCTATATAATCACAATGAGAGAACCGGCACTGTGTAACAAC
>Ga0115005_10005184_pt1 | contig 10329 bp, 9 predicted proteins | sample ArcOceMetagenome_FD_87163 | JGI IMG/M metagenome (GOLD analysis project Ga0115005, IMG submission 87163) | Marine eukaryotic phytoplankton communities from Arctic Ocean - Arctic Ocean - Greenland ARC118M Metagenome | ecosystem: Environmental > Aquatic > Marine > Oceanic | place: Arctic Ocean...
CATACACCATCCTTTACTAAACCACAAGGATTACCAACTTCGGGTCGCACATGTTTATAGCCAGCGAGGCTCTCGTCTTGGACGAGGTCAATGCTGACATCAAAGCCGTCCAGACTGCTTTGACGTCGACTTGGGATTAGAACGCTTCTATTTTCACATCGTTGTGTTGAAGTATGTCAGATAGTACCAGCATATTTCAAATGGCTATGTTGAACAGTTGAACGAATCGAACAGTGATGAGCGATTGACAATGAGAGATAAAGATACAAATGCTGCAGCAGAGAAATGTCTCAGGACCGTCGTCCTCGCTTAGAGACGATAACTTCAAGAAAGCTCTGTTGTGAATGTGTAGATAAAGTTTCTAACTTTTCTAGCCATTGCCTTCATTGTAAATATTGCGTCTTTGCGATGCGAATTGAGCAAAGCTGGCTGCGACTGCGTGTTCTGGTTGAGCACAAACGTGTGCAAAAGTGAGATCCAACAATCATCCTCACCGTGTGTATCTAGATTTCTCAGGACGATTGAAGAAGAGAAGTGATGAGCAGAGTTGAAGACAATTGGAACGTAGTTAGGATTAGGGTTACGAGGAGGTCTAAAGAATTGTGAAGAACTTGGATCTTGGCGTATGCGCTTAAAAAAGAAAACCAAGATCAAGTAATACCTCTTTTGCCTTAGATGTATAAAAACATGGAAATCCCTAGCAACTGCAAATCAATGACCAAACTCTCTTTCTCCATCTCGGTGTGCAGACGTCTAATAAAAGATTCATGTCTCCGATGAGTTTTAATGCAGATGGTATTACCTCGTTCATAAGGAACGGGTCGCTAGGAGACAGCACTTTGTTCTCAACACAACTGACGAAGGTTTGGTCAACTATTGAACAGCATGTCCTCCCACGGTACAGTTTAAACTCCCTTAGTGAACGCGAATTGACCGAACAGATGTTGTGAGAGTAGTATCACTATCAATGCAAAGAGTGATCAAGAGGCGTGAAGATAACCATGTGCTCAAATTGAAATTTCACACCAATACCAACTCCTGGAATCCTGACGACTAGCTCTTCGTCACCATCTACAGCATCAACTTCTTTTTTCACAATTGATATTGCTTTGATAGTGTGCCGTATTGACTTTGATTTCTTCAATCCAATGGACACTAATAGATCTTTGAGATCCTCAGAGTTGGACCTATTCAAGTCTTCTTCAAAGATAACCAAGACGTCAGGCACCTCTCTGTGGATTAAGGATGCTCCAGAGTTATACATTTCACAGTTTTCATCCTCGGAGCTCGAACAGTAACCAACTTCATTGTGTCTATAAGCATCTTCAACGAATCCAATTGGGTCCGTTGTGAATCTTTCACTCTCACATTGCGAATGTGGATCAGAGCGGCACTTTGGTGAACAATTCAAGTGCCAACCTTCAATAGGAACTTTGTCTTTATGCCGTCCTGGGATGTGTAAGTGACTGTAGAGAGGCGTTGAATGACATCCCATCAAATAGTGGACTGTCATGGGATTGTCTCCTCTTCTCTCAATTTCGTCGAGCAAAATTGATATTGTTTTGTTAACTTGTATCGGCGCTCTTTGGTGCACAATACACAAATATAACAAATGAGGATAATTCAGAACAACGAGCATAGATACAAGGAACGCAAACCTCTGCCGACGAGAGGATGGACAAGAAGGTTTCCTCGTGTAAAATGAGGCTAGAGTGTATCCGACCAAAATTGATACCAAGGATAATATTGGCAAAATGAATCGGAACTCTTTGTGAGCTGATATTGAATGAAATCCAATGTATATCAAGATAATGATGAGCAATATGCACAGAGGATTATCCAAAGTCCCAGATTTTCTTTCTTCTCTGAAACACGAAAAGCATTGGTAGATAAATAATGGAGTCAATATCCCTGCAATTGCTGGAAGTCCTGCAACAATATACCAGAACCACGGATGCGTGCCATAGAGAGATCCATTTCCTGAAAAGAGATCTTGATGAGCCAAATAAAAATATGCTGTTTCAACGTATATGAAAATGTGTATTGCAGTGAACGTACCGAGCAATACATTAAAATGGAACGACCCCAAAAACGGAATCGCCCAAAACCCGTAATAGATACGATCCAAAATACAGCCTAGAAAGACCCCCATTGCCCCAGATACTATGCACATATGCCAAAGATGATACATTTTGCTTGATTTTGATTTCCTTCTCAAGCAAATGATAATTCCAATTGGAACCCATGAGGCAAGTGCTGTGAATCGAATGACAATACTGATACCACCGAGAAGAAATGCCAGTCTAGCCATCAGGCGCACTTTGAACTCATGCTTACTCTGCATAGTTCCAAATAATTCTGGACATAATAGAGCCATTCCGACACATAACAATGCGGCTTCCATTGAATTGCTATATGTGCGCACAAGTGCATAACCATTGAACCAATTCGTGATGCTTGCCAGCAATGCCCAGTGCTCAAACTTCCATGAAAACTCATTATTTCGGAATTTCTTGATCCTACTAATATATCTACTTATGTAGAATACTCCAAAATCAGTCGGTGCGGCTACTAATGCAGCATTCAGTATTAACGGCGCCCGTGCGATGCTCCACGTAGTATCGAGATGAAATGCCCTTAGTAACTTGTATAGAGCATATATTGGCAAAATGGGAACATAACTTCTGACGGGACCATGCAACGCTTCTTCTATCCAATCAATGTTTGTGAGATTGATCGAATCTGGATTCCTTCTCCTTGTCCACTCCCAGGTGTAGGCGCAATTGCTTTGGAATGCGAGACAGTAGGCTGGTTCTAAAGTCTGCCAATATTCGTCAGGATCGAATTGGGTCTCTACAATAAGAGCATTGATGACCCTATACACAAGAATAAAGGAAAATATACCAATTTCGCTCATTGCAACAATTGAAAGATAACTAATGAGTTTGTGTTCTACCCCAGTTCTTGGATGATACTCTTCGAATTGTGTTCTAGTAGCAGCTGTACCTACTAGCAGCTATGATCTATGATACAGCAAACAAACAAAAATGGACACATTCATTCATGTTTCATGTTGTTTCAAAAAATCAACGAGTAAACTAACGGTCGTCCTCTCTTCCCTTCTTTACTTTTTGTGGAATTATTATGGATGTGTCAAGAAAGACCACATTTAACATTTAACATAGATATTAGATATTAGCATGGCAGCACCGATTCCCGTTGGCTCGGCCAAATTAAGCATGCTCTGGATGGCTACGTTAGTACTACGGCAGGTGACTCCGTTGAAATCCACAGTGCACTTTAGAAAACATTTCATTTTGGTCACTACCACCTACCTGCCTTTACATCTAGGTACAACTCCTTTCTTTTATTAGTTTTGCAGGGATATTCTCAGTAGTATATCTAAATAGTTTGAACAAATCCTACGCAGTGCAGTGTTCTCTGGCAAGCCGAGTTCGGCTACAATAAGAATTACGTAGATATCTTGCCAATGGAATTCCGTTTGTAGCTTCGGTACCAGGATAGAATAAATCTGGAGCGATCACTGAGTAGTAATGATTTGCCAGCAGTCCAACCAGCATCGATCGCTTTTTGGATGGCAAGTACTGCATGTGTATTATTGAATCACCAACCCCAATTGCTGAATTCCTTGATCTGAAGAAATGAATTTTCTGTGACTTTTAAAATCTGCACTGTACAATCCGCAATACTCTCATCCGAAATTCATGCTCTCACTCAAAAGGAGGTGTACAGGAAGTTGGGTTTCCTTTGTAGATGGACATCATCACGCCATTGTTTACTTTTCAGTACATTTTATGAGTCACGAAAGATCAACACCATGCAATTTGAGTCTGACTGAACCCCGTTGGAAACATCGTTGGTCGAACTGTTGCATAGGTGTGAATGATAAAAAATCAATCCATACTGAATAGAAACTATCTTAATCTGTGCTTTACATTTCGTCAGCTACTTCAAATAAATCGCAGAGCTGACTTTTACAATTCGGAACCGGTAGAATCATCGGTTGCGCATAAATTCCATCCATTCTTAGCCTTTGATCCATACAAACGGAAATTTAATCATGATCTTCAGTACATCTTCTTGATACAAAATGCTTGTTCCTAAATCCATCCCAATTTGCCAACACCAAATATTCAATCATTATCCTGCATATACCACCATGAAATCCATAATTTGATTGTCTAGTTCTCAGCCGCTGCTCTAGCTGCCAAAACCTTAGTCTCCTGAACCTTAGCCTCACAACGCTGTAAGTAAGAATTGTACAGACATTCCTCATAAGTATGGCGCTCGTGACCGCATTTACCAGGATTCCAGAAGGACTCACGACGGCACTTGTTCAACGGCATCAGGAGATGTGCGCAGGTATCACGATAGGCGATTGGAACTCTTGCCTTAGCCATTGCGTCAGTGTCTTGTTCTGCTACTGGCTTAGCGTGAGGGTTAGCGTGGTGTCCTCCCATGGTTCTTGATTGTATGATGGTGGTGTTGTACTAGCAGAGAGAGTGTAGGACGAGTAGTGCCGATTGCCGATTGCTGCTGCGTGCGGGCGTGTTGTTGTTGTCACATCATTCAATGAGATGATGGAAGAAAATGTTTCACGGAGGAGGACAGACGATATTGGAAAATCCCAAAATCAAAAGAGCCTTTTCTAACATTATCACATAATATCAAGTTCAAAGTGTAGCAAGCAACATTAGTATCAACGGATAGATTGACTACGCAAGATATTTCTTCACCACACAAGCCAAATCATCTACATGTTGCCCTATTAATTATCAACTCCTTGGTTGGTAATCCATTTGAATGTTCCATCTGTCTGGATACGTTCAGCGGTCCTGATGTGATACCAGAATGCCTACACCCCGTACCTCGTACATCGCTTTTGCGATGCTTGCGCTGAGTGCCATGTTTGCAGAGCTAGGATCACTAGAAGTAGATACTTGATGAGAGATTAGCTACTTAAAGATATCGTCAAAGAAGTAGAAGTTGTCAGTTGCCATCTCACTGCGCCGAATTATTTCCTGTCTCTCTCCTTAAGCGACTTGCACCCTTTTTCGTATCAGATGAACAAAATTCACATCGCAATAAATCACTGGAAGTTGCAAGCATTCTGCAATTAAATATAGAGGCTATTGATACAAGTCCAGTTGAGAGAGGATATAGTATTGAAAAGGAGAATTCCTCCTGTGACCAAGATCTAGAGAGCTATACGAATGACGAAACAGGAAGTGATATTGGTCAAACTACTGCCATCTGTCAATACTTCTGCTACTCGAATAACATTTAATAGTAGCACCAATAGAACATTCAGTGCTAATGAATCTTCTGATACTGCAACCACGCAGAAGAAAGCAAGAACTGGCAGAGATGTACCAATCAACTCGTCACGGCAAGGCGATGCAATCAACTCCATCTATTCAAAGAGGAGTATGGACACGGTAATGTCCATTATCGGTATACAGCCAATCCACAATTGGGACTATGGTGTTGCCACATGAGAACAGTAGTAAAAGGATCCATAAGGGGATGAAAGCAGATCAAAGTCTCTCACAAGACAGGATTGATCAATTGGAGCAAATTGGCTACCTATGGCAAGACATCGGCTACGGTGAGGCATTTGACAAGCGCTGTCGTGATCTCAAAGCATTCAAAGAGGAGTTTGGACACTGCAGTGTACCTCGCAATGATCCTACTAATCCAACATGGAGAACTTGATGTAAAGGCATGAGAATAAAATATAAAATATAATAACATCCAAAAGGGAACGAAGCCAAGACACAAACTGTCACAAGACAGGTTTGATCGACTGGAGGGAATTGTCTGTCAGCGGAAGGCCGTCCATTGTGAGGAGGCATTTGACAAGCGCTGAAATGAGCTCGAAGCATTCAAAGAGGAGTTTGGACACAGCAATGTTCCTCAGGGCTATTCAGGTAATCCATCATTGGGACAATGGTGTAACTACCATGAAAAAAACTACAAAAGAAAGCAGCAGAGAAAGAACACAAGTTGCAACCTCCCACAAGACAAGATAGAGCGACTGGAGAAGATGGGTTTCCAATGGCAGGTCGCGGACTGCAAAATCGAAGCATTCAAAGAGGTTTTTAATAGACACTGCAATGTTCGTCCATAGGTGTAATCTATCATTATCAATAAAACCCAAATGGAATTGAATACAAATTATATTCTCTCGGAAGAGATTGGATTGAATGACAGCAGTCATTGTATAGTACCTTACTTTCTCCGTTTTCGTGAACGCGAGCTGCTCCGTGTATCCAAGTCTAGCTCTTCGTCATCTTCAAGGTCTTCTTGGTTTCTCTTTTGTCCTTTACTACAGTCCTCGTCCTGCAAGCTGTCTCGATCCTCGTATTGTATTCTTTCCTCTTGTTTCCCTTCTGACAACGGATCAGAATCACTTTTGGAATCCTCATGGGATGCAGGATCTGCGTGGCCGCTGTCCTCTTGTTTGGCAGTGATGTCTGAGTTCTTCTCAGAATTCAGATTTTTAATCGATTCTTGCTCGACTTTCTTCTCTCTTTTATCATCCTTTATTAAAGTTGCATCTTGAATAATGACACTCTGAACTTCATTGTCAATATCAATATCCATAGGTTCATTTACGCTCCTTATCTCATCATCGACTGTCTTTTCAATGTCATCTACTTCTTTGTCCTTCTTGCTTTTTGATGTCTCGGCCGTTCTTTCTTGCAACTTTTCAGGGACCTCAGGCTTTTGAGCCGGACTTGATGAAGATGCCAAGGCAGATGTGCTCAACGATTCAGCTGCCAACGCTGGCTGTATAACTGAGGGCGAAACTATTTCTGTAGGAAAACTTGTCACTGGTCTTGATTGCCGTTGAATTGATGGAGGGTATGGAGACGGTCGAGGTGCAGAAGGAATGCCATTGGAAGTGAAGGCAGAAGGTCTGGTTGGTGTGAGAGACTTCTTCTTACGATCAAACTTCCGAATGCTCCCATTTTCAATGGCATATGAACTTGCACTAAACCATCTCAAATCTGCATGCATCTTTCTACTGGGAGCTGCTGATGAGGTGGTTGGTGCCAACAATGATGCCTCGTCGTAAGGAATACTTTCAACATCGTGAATGCCAATTTGTTCTGGCTTGGCGTCAATAAATGCTTCCCAACCCTTGTATATATTACCATGAGTATCTGTATCGAGAAAATATATCTCCTCCCCTCTCAGCAGTTGTTTTTGAATGTCTAAAAGTGCAGCATTCGCTTTCGAAAGCTTCTTTTCAAGTTCCGAACAAGTGAATACCCGTGATCTGTCGATACTTTTGTAAGAACTAGGAGTTTCATAATTCTTCGGAATGTGATCTCTCATGTCATCCTTATCATTCTCTACAGCCTGATCATAGTTACTTTGTATGTGTGCAATTGGAGATTTGGAATGTAAACGCTTTGCGTCATGGTGGGCCACTCGATCCATGAGAGGTACTCTTGCCATTTCATCAAGAGCACTGAGTGTTTGCTTGGTTTGCCTTTTGACGAACTCTTTATGATTCACGGTAACTTCAGAATCACCATCTGATGCATGGTGGGTGTCATTGATTTTTTGTAGCAAGCGTAGCTTTCTTCGTAGAATCTTTGGTAACACAATTCCTGATGGGCGTGCATCTAGCATCACATCGGCAAGAGCAACATCAATGGAACTTTTGCTAGCTGCAACGCGGCTATGAATTCCTCTAGCAGTTCCAGCACCTGCAGATCCTATTAATAGAGCATATTCTTCATGTGGAAAATTGGGATCTTCTGGGTTCATATTGGATTAGTAAGTACAATACGGTAAGCTTGACTGTTGAAAGTGGTGTGAATGATGTATGATACCAGTTACAAGTACTGCGGCGTTTTATGATACTGCCTTCTTGCTTCAGGTACCTACCCGCTCTTATCTTGTTGTCTACGAGTATGATACGCGCGGCGGAGAAAAAGCGTCGGACGCCGGACGCTTTATTTTGAGAGCGCCAAAATCACTAACAAAACAACGCGAACTATATAAGAACCTTTTACATTACATACTCTCCTTAGGGCACTCAACAAGCACACAAACAACACCCCTATTCCTCTTGATCACCAGACCTCCATCCCATTTGCCAATGAATATCTCAAACCAGGATTGGAAGAGACGCTACGCCCTCCAAGTATAGAATCTAAGTTTATAATTGTTAATTTCAGTTGAACCAGTATGTCTGCTGGGATGGCGCAGTGGTAACGCATTTGACTTGTAATCAAAAGATCCCGGGTTCAACTCCCGGTTTCAGCTAATCTTTTGGATTTTTCCCCTCTCATTTCAATGTAGGGGCAGTCATTTTAGCACGTCATGGTAATACTTTCAACTTGTGTACGTTGTGTGTATGATAGACTACCGTAATATGGAATTGTTACTGGAACAGACAGAGAGTTTGATTTTGTTCTCACTATTAAAAAATTGGCTATCGTAAAATATCAAGTTTATTATGTCACCAAACAGAGAAAATTAATTCCAAGATTGTGCCGCCGATTTGGAAACCTCTCTGCAGATGATGTTGCGACAAGCTAAGTTTAATGTATGATACATAGGGCATTATGTTAAATTCTAGTTTTTAGAATCATATACTTGTAAGTGAAAATGACTTTTGGCTGAAGAGCTAGGAAATAGCTGAAGTCTCTACTGTGGGTAATCTCATGTCCGCATACTCCTTGTCTGAGTTTGTGCTAGCAATACGCAACAGTTTTTCGAAAGGCCACTGCACAGAGTATTCAACTGATTAATAACTAATCGATAAAAATGTATGCTGTAACGTTGTGTAAAGATAACTTTCCAAACAAATCTTGAAAAATAGATTTGGGATCTACAGCATGTATTTGTAAAATAAAGCTTCATCTTCTCCCTTCTCAGCAGAAGCCTTCTCTGCCATTTCATCACGGGCTAACCATCCCCAATCATTGAACTTGCTAACCTTATCTTTGTTCACATCGCCATCGTCGTATTGAACTCTCATATAAAATGTCTTTTCCCCAAAGATTCCATTATTCGCATTCTTTTCTTCCTCGCTGTACTCATGAACAGTAACTCCCATTGGACAGTTGCTGAAACAAACCAATTCCAATTCATCGCCTGCTACAACCTGTGTCGCGCGCTTTGCTCCGTCCAAGAATGACTCATTTTCATTCAAAGCCACAGTTGGAAGTTCCCACCCCTTGGCATCATCATGGCGTATAGATAGGTACACTCTAGTTTTCAATTGACGGTCAAGAGTTTGAATAACACCAGACTTGTCTGCTTCGGTCTCTCTTGGAGCTGGCGTGAATCCCTCGGGAAGCATCTCTGCAAGAAAGTGGGACGAACAAAATCACCAAATGAGATTAATGGATTAATTTGTTGACATGATGTGACATGTGGCATGATACAGCCTGCCCACAATCTCTGGACTAAGAGCTTATTATAGATCCATGAATATTTTGATACGTACCCATGAGTTCTTCCTGTTTAAGAACCTTGAAATCCATAGGATCAGGGATACCAAGTTCTTTCGGAAACGCAATATCATCATACCTTTGCAACTCAGCTTTCAAATAAAAATAGTCTAGTTCCCAATCGTGCTTGTCAGGAGTAACAATGGGCAAACGTTCTACCATGGCTGCAACGTTAATTTTCCATTGTTTGCCCTGTCTCCTTGCCTCTCTGTCCAAGTAGGCTTGCTTGGACGCCATTCCATCGAACCATTGTCTAAACTCATTTTTTTTGTGATTCTTCTTTTCGGGATCTTGTCTATTGCCGAGTTTTTCCCTTCGATTGATTTTGTTGTTGTATTGCTCAGTTCTGCGATCTTTTGCCACTTGCTTTTCGTTCTTGTATTGCTCCATGGAGGTTAGCTTTTTGGTGTTGGTGTTGGTTGTTGTTGTTTTGAAGCGATATATTTGGCTGCTCTGGGGACCAGATTTAGATGAGCTAGCGAGGCCACAACTACGAATGTGGCGGCCTGCAGTTGATAATGCTTGGCGTAGATGAGTCATTCTCGGTGGATTACTGTGGATTAATGCGAAATAGATAGATAGCAGTGCCAACCAAGCAAGCGACAAGCAAGTATCTTGAATCTTCTTGCTCGCTTGTTGTTATTAATTGGTCGCTGTTGCCTGCTTCAAGGAAAATGTGAGGTGACAGAGCTTGCAGAATGGAAAGAGACAGAAATAAGAAGGAAAGAGATGAGAAACATTAAAGCAACAAAGAAGCATCGCAAATCGCAAGCAACAAGATTGAAGATTGCGAATTGCGACACATCAAACATCAAACATCAAACATCAAACA
>Ga0115005_10005185_pt1 | contig 10328 bp, 12 predicted proteins | sample ArcOceMetagenome_FD_87163 | JGI IMG/M metagenome (GOLD analysis project Ga0115005, IMG submission 87163) | Marine eukaryotic phytoplankton communities from Arctic Ocean - Arctic Ocean - Greenland ARC118M Metagenome | ecosystem: Environmental > Aquatic > Marine > Oceanic | place: Arctic Ocean...
CCATCGCGACCGGCGCCGATGGTTTTCGTTCTCGATGACGATGACAAGTGGATCCTCTAGAGAAGGGGGTTTACCATTTCATCGATTCACCCCAAACTTGGAATTTGTATCATTTTCCCCTCACAAATCTAGAAATCACAAAGCATGCAATTTGAAATTAGTATTCGTACAATGCTACTTTCTTTCCCTATGTTAAATTTCCATATATGATTCCCTATGTTCACAACTTTCCCCATACCGTGTACGTGGACACCATAATCATTGAGTTTGTTATTATTTCGGCTTGCTTTACGCAGCTCTGGTGCTATGTTTCCTCTTGAGATTCAGCTTCACAATACAGGGATTAGGGACATGGACCCCTTCGAATCTCTTAATCCCAGCTTTGAACTCTATTTTACCTCTTTGAAGAAATGATGAAAGTTCTTGGTTTGTGTATGGTACGCATGGGGTCAAAATATTCACTTTATACCTCGCTTCAGATTTTCTGGTCCACAATATCTCGTCGACGAAGAGATAACGGTGTAGTATAGATGAAACTTGTGATTGATAAAAACTGCGTGTACATTCAAAATGTTGCAATGATGGACAGGTACATTCGGTCACGGTGAAACCATCATGCCACTTCACGACATCAATGCGTTGTAATGACTTCGACCTCAGTTTGAGCCCCCCTCTGCAATAACTTCCTATCACGATTTTAATCTTTTTCAGCATCGGCATATTCTCGATCGCGTTACTGATTATTTCTAGTTCCCTTGTATCTGTGGCACCTGATCTATCTTTCGCCAGGGTGTTGCATTCGGGATCTCCGTAGATATACAGTCTCAATTTAATGAGCGACTTTGATGCATTATTGAGCAAAGGTTCATGCCAATTGTGGTGCAGGAGTATTGATAGATCCATGTACTTCAAAGACTTCATATTTTGCACTTGTTTCGCCATAAACGCTTGAAAGTCGGCTTCGCCCACCACATTCTTTGAGCTCATTATATGAAGAGGTACACCAGCTTCAGTGCATAATTTGTTGGCAGAGCTCAAAGTATCATCTTCTTCATTCGTCGCTTGATGGGTACGAATATTGCACAACCTTAATTCTCTCAAGTCCGATATATCGCACGTTGACAATAAGTACTTTGTGACTTGCATCTCTTCAACGGTCCCTCGTAAACAAACACTGAAACTTCCAAGTTTGATCCTATTCGCATGTAACCAGGGGATCGTGGAGAACAGCCGAGGAGACACAGGTTTTTCATACATGGCCCTATCAAAATCAATCTTAAAGCCCATGGGGATTTGCCGAATGTATTTGTAGCAGGTCTGCATCATACGTTTCGAAACAAGGCCCACACTTTGGAAAAGTGGGGCTATTGGTTTCTTTCCCTCCTCAGAGGAAGCAAAATTTTCTATCATAAAACGGTGCTTGGCAAAACAGAAGTGGAACACATTGAGCCATATTTCATCGGGAATGTCATCAACAGAGAGAGAAGTTTCCATGGTTTGCATTTTTGTTATTCATAAATTGATTTGGAACTAAATTTTTTATGCATGCTTTATCAACATGATGCATTTTGAATTTCAAGGCTGAAAAATGAGAAGGGGTTGTCCCATATCGTGCGTGGAAAGAAAGAAATACTTTCTTGTACGACTTGCACGAATTTCTTTTGAATCTTGTCACTTTAAAACTTTTGACAGGGACCAGATTTCTCAGCTTGTAAAATCCAAGTCTACAGTAGATTATTGAAGATGGAGAGAATAAATGAAAAAGAAAGAGTACGACAGGTATAATGGTGCGAAGTCTGCGTCTCATCATTGACATCGAATTATTCGATCGTTCCCCTGTGATGTGGACCACAAGCAAAAATTGGTAGATTTTTTTAGTAGCCATGAGGTTACAGTACTTTATTAAAACGCCTAACATTCTTAGGCAACTTTGAACTTACTGTAATACAAGTAGTTAGTCCTCCTCTGTCCACAGATCCAGTTCCACGTTCAGACGTCCCTTCTTTGCGGCCGGCCTAGCGAAACGGAAAAACACGAATAAATGAAAAGAATGAATATTCAGTTTTTTTAAAGAGTACAATGAGGCAGTGTCCCTCTTGCGGAGTCTCGTCATTGACATTAAATGAGGGTGTTTTAAAAAGGGCCCAAAATACATTTGATCGCTCGGTGTGGACCATAAGCAAAAATTGGTAGATTTTTTATTAGGTAGTCATGAGGTTACTTTAACGTCTAACATTCTTAGGCAACTTAGTCCTCTGTCCAGCTCCAGTTCCACGTCCCTTTCCAGCAGCCTTCTTATCCTTTCCGGCAGCCTTTCTAGCCTTAACTTCCTTGATGGCAGCATCTCTCTGAGCAGATCTAACCTCGGGCTTGATAGCAGCCTTCTTCTTGATATCATCCAAACTCAAACCGACAACAGCTCTTGCAACCTTGTTCACACGACGGGTGCGCTTCTTTGCGGTGGTCTCAGCCAATCCCTTCTTGTGGAGACGACGCCATGCTTGGGTCCATACAAGCTTGGCAGGCTTTTTACGTTGGAGGGTAAGGGAACTAGCCTTGGAGGATCCGAGGAATACAGGCTTTCCGTCACGACGGATGAAAAGACTTCCGTTTCCGGGGTAAATTCTGTATTCGGAAAGTGCACAAAGCTCGGCTGTTAAGGGTTAAGAAGTTAACTAGTTAGTTCATGGTGCGCAAAAAGCGACAGAAAACGCTTTATTGTGTGAATTGATGTGTGTAAATCACTTGAATTTGTGTGAAATCCAAATGTCGACAAATAACAGTGCCACGATGCCATTTTGAAGGCTGGTATTCATCACTTGGTTAATCTCTTCCAACGCAAGTGATTGTAGAGAAGTACTGATGATTTACGTTTCACCACGAGACTTGAGCCCATAATACACTCTAACCGAATATCGGTTGGTAATTGTCGAATAAACTCGCATCCATCGACGCATCCATCGACGCATCTATCTCCATCACATCATCATCTCATTCACATTCATTTCCGTGGCACTGTTGTCATGAAAGAGGGCATCGGTGGAGACTCACTAGGGATAACCATCTTGACGGGTGTTTTTAGCAGGAGATAGCAAGAGAGGTTGACTTCGAGACGGTCTCTACAAGTGAGGGATAGTCGAGGGCAAGTTTGCAAGTAAAACGTAAATCGGTAACCGTCTATGATTAGTACTTTGAACTTTACTGCTTCTTTCTTTTCTTTTCCCTTCTTTTTGAAGTTTGGCGGGAAAATAAAAATACGACAATGGTGCATAATTCATTCTCCACCGCCGTGTTCCACACAAATTCGAAGATTGTTCGCACCTCGTCCATGAACCTTCTTGCATTTGTGCTTCTTGCAATGAATTATGCAGAGGACCGATTAGACCGCAAAGCTCTCCATTCAAATGAGGATACCCTCCGTGAAGCGCACGGATATCTCAAAGAAAATGAATTAAGCATCAAAGCCAAAGGACATGAGTTGGCAGGGAAAACGTTGCGTGATGCAGGTTTGTCACCACAAGCTACGTTTCACTATGGTATGGCCTGGCTTATGACATGTTGTGATGATGGAAACGATACATACCTTGGTGGTGAAGATCATGGTGATGTTGGGGGGAGAGATAAGGCAGTGGGAGACTATGCACAAATGGTTGAATTAGCAGGGTTTCCAGAAGTTGCTGTTTTGAGTCTGCTCTATTCCAGACTTGGTGGGCGTTCATTCATCAAGGCATGGGACGTTGCTCATGATCAGAAAGATGACAATAGGAATCATGTCGAAAACATATTTTGCGAAACAGAAAAAGATCGAGCCAAGAGAAATTGTGGCTGTGGAATAGCAGCATGTGGAATATCACCATGCTTCGTTCCATCGCAAATGACTTCTTCTACATTATTTCAAGAGATTTTGGATGCATTCCAATCCCTCGAAATGCACCTCCAAAATCCATCTCGAGAAGAATCATATGCGGCAGATCTGATAGAATCAGTATCCAAAGCTACGCAAAAAAAGAATCCTGTCAAAATAAAATCTCAAACGCCATTGCATATTCCACCACAGCTACGGTTTTGGGAGGAAACGAATAAAACTGGGGATGCAGCTATAACTGCAAGAACAATGTCACACCTTCTTCAGATTTTACTTACGAAAATACTGTATTCGGCACCAATTGGATCTTCCTTCTTATACCTCGCATGTGAATCGATACGGCATCTTTCGATAAGTTTGCCAGCCTCATCTGCACTGGGGCGAAGAATGGCTCAGACACATAAATCGCATTGGGCATATTATATACTGATATACAAAGTTGTATTGGGTGAGAGGGTAAAGAAACATAGGAGGGGCACAGCAGTACCATACCATTATCCTATTTGGGATATTATCCATTCCTTAGATCAGCGAAAAAATGTAAGCGGGCATCTTTTGCATGAATCTTCGAGAAACATTGGAGGAGATGCGATAGGAGTTGTTGATCATTTGAAGAATGTAGTTCGATGCCTATCTTTAGATTCTACTTATGATGACAAGATGGTACAATTCGCACCTCCAATGTGTTTACCACATTCAACAACTGAGAAATTCATCTTTGCTATTGGGGATTCGCATGTCTTATCTGTTGCATGGCAAACGCTGCATATCAGCAATGAAAATCGTGATATATGTCGTACAATTGTCCCTTGTCCGATTACAGGCTTGAAGGCATGGCACACGAGGAGTGAAACTCAATTCTTCACGAAGCACAATCTTGAATGTTGTCTCCAACGTTTACCAAAAAGTTGTCGTTCAATTCTCTTGAGTGCAGGAGAGATTGATTGCAGAGAAGGTATTGGAGGTTCGCTTCTTGAGGGTTACTACAATGATTGCGATGACGCAGTGCGGAATACGGTCAAGGTTTATATCGAAGCTGTTACATTCCTAGCAATTCAATATGACCTGCAGATCTTGTTACTACCAGTAGCACCGCATGCATATAGAAGTGAAAAAAACGGGAGGGCTTTAGGTAGAGGATTGCGTCGACAGCGCATGTTGCTTTGGAACGATACGATGCGTGAATTATGTTGCACTCGAGAAAGAGACGGTGGTAGACAGCATGTGTTCCTTCTGGATTACGAGGAAGGACTTCGTGTCAAAAATGAAGAAAGTCCAGTTGGCTTTGTACTGAACAAGAACTTCAACGCTGATTTTACACACATGAACAGTGCTTTTCTCCCATTGTTAGAAAAATCCATCGTTGAAAGTAATTTCGACTGGGATTTATTTTAAAAATGAATTGATATGCAAATATTATTGAGAAAGATTGAGATGTTGAGACCACTCGCGTCCTTGGCAGGGGAGGCAAATAGCTTCTAAACTTTGCGGCCTTTCTTTCCGCGCTTCTTGGCTTTCTTCTGTACCTTGGAAGAATGTTTGGTATTCTTTGACTTCTTTCCTATCTTGGTTGGAGAAACTGTTGGATGCTGAGTGGGAGGCATGGTTAGTCTTGGACCATTCGACGGGACGCTTGTTGGCTTATAGTCAACGGTTATAACATCCTTTGGAGGGACTGCGATAGGCGAAAGTGTCGGATTGGAGGTCTGTCCTGTTTTTAACAAAATGAATGGTTTGCTGTTCCAGAATAAAGAAACTGCAAAGGCCGTAAAGATAGGAGGATAGTTGGTGAAAATGGTCAAGGAGGTCTGGTGTCCTAGTCTATTCAACGTTCCGTCCACCGTTCCATTCTTGATACCAGTAAGAGCAGGATGATTGCTTGGGTCCACAATGATATTGTGCTGAAAGGGGTTTCTGTCGTTTGCGGCGAGGTTAAAACGGTCTTCTTCGTTCTCTACTCCAAATGCATCGCTGAGCCAAGTAGAATTGAGGCATCGACCGATCGAGATGTAAGCACCGGTGTTTTCGGAGTTGTAAATGGAATAAGAAGCTGCTGCATGCATTACGGTCATATCCTTATCTTGTGTTTCGTGCGATTGTTTCATGTTCTCAGTTCCGAGGATGATGGAATTACCATCACGAATTGCTGGTCCCCACTGCTCGTAATTCGAGAATGGTTCGTAGTAATCATCCGGTTTGTAGGAAGGGCACTGATGAGTGATGACGAGAACGGCATCGTAAGCTTCAAAGTCGTCTGTGGACATGGAGTCCCATTCGGTGTGATTTTTGAATTCGATCTGCATTCCGAGGTTTTCGTATACTTGAGTCAAGTTTAGAACTATATCGGTGTTATTGGGGGGGTAAGGCTTCTGCATCACAACCTTTCCTGATGTTGCATTGGCGCTAGAGAACGCTGCGAGGAGGAATAAGATGATAAGTTTGAACATTGAGAGGTGTACTGCGTTCGTAATTGGGCGTGATTTGGCGGTGACAATGTGCACAATTGGAAATTATGAGGATGAAAGTATGCATCTGAAAGAGGGGTTTGATTTGATGGAAAACATTTGTTAATGATTTTATTAATATGTACCGTAGGACTTGGTATCAATCAATCTACGTATTGTATGTGGTGATTTGAGAGTTTCTGGCAATTCACCTGAGGGTGCTGGATTTGAGCCCTGCTATGCGCTGGATTTGGGATTTGGCCAAGAATTTCAAATTTGGCGCGAAAAACAGCCAAGAATTCTTCTACAAATACGAGTATCCGATCCCAACCTTGGTAGTACAACGAAAAAAAACGGAACAGCAACAACGCACCACCCACCCAATCTGAAATCCGCCGAAAACAAATCTTCTGTTGACAACGAGAAAGAAAAAGAACGTCATTACCACCGATAGTTGCGCCGGAGCTGTGACAAGGAATAGCTCAAGAAGTTTCACAGTATTGCAAAACACTTCAGTACGCGCATTCTATTCAAAGCTCTCTGACACGATGATTGGAAGAAATCTGCTAATTCGTGCAGTTTTGTGCGTTCTGCTTATTCATGAATCTTCAGCCTTCACTCCATCTATTTCATCCCTTGCAATCACCTCGAAGAAAACAAATGGTAAAGTTATTACATCATTAAATGTGAAGAAACGAGGCGATCTGCAGTCAGGCTACGACACAGACCAACCATATTCCAGCTTCCTTTACTCACCTAAACGCAAAAGCCGGAACAAGAAACGAGAGGAAAAGCTCCAGCGATTACTGGAAGACGAGAACGATGATGGTTACAAGGTTATGATGAAGAAAAACTATCCTCTCTGGAAAAAAATGTTGCTTGTTCCTTTGAAATTGGGATACAGGGGAACAAGAATGATGTTTGGTGGAACAATTCAACCTGGAAATCTTATTCTCGTAAGACATGGCGAAAGTGAGTGGAACGCCAATAAGACTTTCACTGGCTGGGCGGACCCCGATCTCTCTGAGCAAGGTGTGAGGGAAACGGAACATGCTGCACGGTTGCTTTTGGCGGGGGGGTTTGATATTGATGTCGTGTTCACTTCTAGGTTAAAGAGGGCGATTCGCAGCACTTGGATTATTTTAGGGGAAATGAATCAGCTATATATTCCTGTCTTTAAGAGTTGGAGATTAAATGAACGGATGTACGGTGCTCTCACGGGCTTGTGTAAAAAAGAGACAGCGGAACAACTTGGGGCGGAATTGGTACAAAGGTAAGTTCTGTGATATTTGAACATGGACGGCATTTGCATACAGTACAGCGTGCTGATTCGTTATTTAATACATACACGCCATCTTTATAGTTGGAGGGGGAGTTTGAAGAGTAGGCCGCCGCCCATTACGGTAGATGACTACCATTGGCCAGGCCGGGACAGGCGTTATTCTGACTTAAGCATGGACCAGATTCCGTTGACTGAAAGTCTGTTAGACTGTATGGAGAGAACACGGCCAACTTGGGAAGATAAGATAAAATGGGAATTGAGAATGGGTAGGAATGTTATGGTCGTGGCTCATGCCAATACCCTTCGAGGACTGGTGAAGCTGATCGATAACATCGGAGATGAAGAAATCCAAGAAGTAGCAATTCCGACAGGTATGCTTTTATCGAACACCATTGGGATATGTCGTATCAAGTATCAAATGTGATGCCAACATGATTTTTTATTTGCCACTGTTATATTAGGTATCCCCATTGTCTATAAGTTCGACGAGCATATGAATCCGATAAAACCAAAGGAAGGGAAGTTTCTGTCTCAAAAGCACATGAACTGCACTTTCCTTGAGAAACCTGGTGAACTCAAAGAAGCTCTCAAGAAAGAGCTCGAATGGTGCGAGAATGTTCCCGGTTACTCACAAACAATGGCAAGGTCCAAGACAGCCATGACACCAGTAGAGAGAGCATTGAGTAAATTAAAGGCGGAAAAAGAGCTCGGCCAATGGGCAGGACAATTTATTGATCCTGATGCGGTTGAGGAAGATGACGGTAGTGATGGAAATCAAGGTATGCCTATAAACTTCGAAGATGAAACGTGGAAGAAAGGAATGAAGGAGCTCGAGGAAGGTAAACAATTTGACCCTGACGGTCCTGTAGATGCAATACAAATTATTGCACCTACAAAAATTTTAGCAGACGAAGAACAATTTCCCCCGAGTCTCATTACCAACAACCCATGTCTACAATCGATGCCTTCGCAGTCTCTTCTGCCCGGAATTGGGAATGTGCCCATTCGTAGGGACCCTACAGTTGTGCTCATTAGGCATGGAAAGACCGAACATAATATATTAGGACTGTTCACGGGTGAGTTTGAAGAAATACATCGGATTTTGAGTTCTGATGCGCCTACTAACACTTACATTTTCAGGCTGGGAAGATGCTCCTTTAGCGAAAGAAGGTAGAGAAGAAGCAATACATGCTGGACAGTTATTGAAAGCCCATGGTTTTGAATTCGATGTAGTTTATACATCGTGGTTATCTCGAGCTCTTGAGACGGCATGGGTAAGTTTGAAGAAATTCATCTGATTGTGGCTTAGATGCACCTGCTCACACTTATTTCTCGGACATATTTTTTACCAGCTGGTTATGGACGAAATGGATGCAATTTGGCTGCCAATTATCAAATCGTGGCGACTCAACGAACGAATGTATGGAGCATTAACAGGAAAATCGAAAAACATGGTTTCGCAAAAGTATGGCGAACGACAATTCAAAGCCTGGCGAAGGGGGCATACAGTGAAGCCCCCCGCCGTATCTTCATTCTCTGTTCACTACCCTGGAAATGATCCACGCTATAAATTGATCACTGATATCAGAGTATCGGTGAGCGAGACCATTATGCGTTCGTTCGACGGACGTAAACTGTCTATAGAAAGGAAATTGCCGAAGAGTGAATCGCTAAAAGATTGCATGGATAGAACAATTCCATACTATGAACAAGAGATCGTCCCCGAAGCCATTGAGAAAGGAAAGCGTGTCCTCATATCGTCAAGTGAGAATGCCATCAGAGGTCTTTTAATGGTTCTTTGCGAAATTCCAAGAGACAAGATTTCGGAGCTCGAGATACCGAATGGATTGCCTTTAGTGTATGACATTCGGTCAAAGTGCATCAAATTGTTGGACGATGGCTCAGGCCGAGATCCTCTTGAAGTCTACAACTTTGGCAATGCAGCAAATTACTTATTCAGGCCCTGCACGGACGAGAATGGCGAAGAAGAGGTAAGCCCGAAATAACATTCAATGCTAGTGCTCATGATCGTGTTATTATCCTTGAAAAATGATTCCGTATTAATCAATCTATGAATCTTGCCAATTTAGGAATGCGACATAACGCTGATGGCGGATATGTATACTTTAACTGAGAGTGATAAAGAGTTCACTGAATCTTTAAGGAAGACTCCATTATCCTGAGAAGGAAGGATTGGGGATTGTGCATGAAAACGATATAGTGCACATATCCAGCTGTGTATAAAAGTGATTTTATCAATATTACCTTTGATATTACACTAAAAGCTGTAAAATACGAGACTCTTCAAATAATTTGGCACAAGGTGCTTGAGCCAACTCTGATCAGCACTCACTTTTAAAAAGCACGCCTTGGTATTAATAATATCTCATCTTGATAGATTTCCAGTTTTTATAATCCCATTTGCTTCCATTGAAGCAACGATTAATTTTGTTCAAACAAATCACAGTTTTAAAACAATAATAATAGAGAAACTCTCGTTCCTCGTTACATTTCTGACAGTTTACAACGAGGCTGGGGCTTACTAGCTTATTTCACGCACTGCAAGAGCTCACACTTATACCTATTGCACATCCCACACAATCGTACACGTACTATCAGACGTCTTATTTTTATGTATACTTCCTTTCTGACTCCTGTTCATCTTCCTCGCCTGAATTACCAATCGAGAGTAGCCAAATCCTAAACTGCTGAGGCCATGTTGCGCCAAGAGTAGGAA
>Ga0115005_10005186_pt1 | contig 10328 bp, 5 predicted proteins | sample ArcOceMetagenome_FD_87163 | JGI IMG/M metagenome (GOLD analysis project Ga0115005, IMG submission 87163) | Marine eukaryotic phytoplankton communities from Arctic Ocean - Arctic Ocean - Greenland ARC118M Metagenome | ecosystem: Environmental > Aquatic > Marine > Oceanic | place: Arctic Ocean...
CTTTAGAACGACAAATGCAAATCAAGCTTGGGTGTCAGATACAACGTTTATTCGGACTCGCCAGGGGTGGCTGTACTTGGCCATTATGCTCGATTTATATCAACGTAAGGTGATTGGCTGGGCTATGTCAGACCGCAATGATACAAAGCTGGTCAGTGATACCTTGATGATGGCGCGTTGGCGACAGGGTAAAGTAAAGGATGTGATTGTACATTCAGACCAAGGCAGTACCTATGCATCTAATGAATATCGAAGATTACTCAACGAGCACAACATGCGGTGCAGTATGAGTCGAAAAGGCGAGTGCCACGATAATGCTGTTGCAGAAAGCTTTTTTAGCTCACTGAAAACTGAACTTAACGACGATGAAGACTACTTTACGCGTTCACAGGCTAAGCAACGCATATTTGAATATATTGAAGTGTTTTACAATCGACAACGACGACATTCCTATTTGGGCTATATAAGCCCAGTAGAATATGAGCAGGCGAATGCCTATTAATTAAATCGTCCGAAAAAATGTGGCAACCTCAAACACTCACCAGTTGACCCAATCGTGAATGCTGCTGGGCACCAATGAATGGAAAGTCCAATGCTGCTGTCTAAAAGTTACTTGAATTCAAAGTGGCTAAGTAAATTTTCAAGCTTTTGATTGGTCATCATCTTATCCGCTTTGGGTACGCGTGTCTGTACCAGTAAAAAACGATTATTCTGATAAGTTAGCACTTGTTTTATCCAGTACGTATCGCCAGCAACGTTCACATAGGCTGTGGTTGCTAACGCAGATATTTTGTCTAATTTAGCTGCTTCATTGGCGAGTATTTCAATGTCTTTTGGTGAACTTCCACTTGATATTAAAAGTTCAGCTAGCTGGTTAATGGTTGTGTTTTCACTAGCGCCATGGCTTATTACCACTGAACTTTTTCCAGAGCTGTCTGATAGTGGCTGCATGACTACTGAATTGCGAAAACGTTTCGTTATTTTGTACTCAGGCGTTTCAGTTAGTGTAAAAGGTAGCCCTGTAAATAGGCGTAGCTTATTTTCGACATTTACAGCGAGGCTGTTTACCGACTTATAAATTGCTTGCCTATGACTTTTATTGGCACTTTCGGGGTAACTGGCTTCAACAACAACCGAAGATAGTTCGTCACCGCATATTAATAATTGCTTATCAAAAACAGTGCCTGCAACTACCTGTTTCAGTTCCACAAGGTGACAAACAGCGTTAGCTACATTAATTTCTTGCTTGTCTATAAGCTGCAACTTTCTGAGGGCCAGATTTTCTTTGTTTAAACCTGCTAGGTATTCTTGGTTAGGCACTTCAACTTCATACACTTTAATTCGCGAAAAGCTCTCTGGTTGCACAAATCCATAATGCTCAGGGGTGAGATTAAAACCTATGGGAGGTTTAAGGCTAACCTGAAAGCCATCATTGAGAACGAATCTTTGAGCTTGAATCGGCTCTGCAGGTAGTGCTGCCTCTATCGATTGGCGCAACAAAGTAGTGTCGCAAGCAGACAACCATACACCAACGAGTGCTACAAATAACTTTTTAAATAGCATGCTTTAAATTTCACCTTTAATCAGAAGTTTTGCTCTATAGGCATAAATCTATCATATAAATTTATCAAAATCGCTACAACACTGCTACAACAGAGCAATGACCAGTTTTAGGATCTTATTCGGGCACAGCTACTGTATTGTATGCTATATCTGACCGTAAAGGCGTTACAGCCACTGCCAGCGCAATCATTTCATATGGAGTAAATGATGACAGAGGCGCTATAGGTAAAGCAATGGTTATTGTCAACCTGATGGTAATACTAAATCAAGCAACAGTTGCACAGAATGATACTGCGAGTAAACACATTAAACGTCAATAACGTTTAATGTGTTAGCTAATGATCCAAATCCAGATGATGATGAACTGATCTTAGTAAGTGCAACTTCAACTAATGTCAATGTTATTACAAACAGCAAAGTTGTTTATATACTGTTTCAGATGGTTTTGCTGAAGTCAGCACATTCTTAACGATCAGCATTTTGAAACGCGCATTTTGAAACAAGTTAACGCTAAAGGTGGTAGTTTCTTTGGCTTGTTTATATTATAATGTATAAGTTCACCTATCTAACGTTTAAGTAGTGGTTTAGGCAACACATGTTGTATAATTAATCGCGAATTAAAATAGAGTAATTAGCTAAAAAAGTGGTTGGAATTTGTAGACCACTGCATTGGGAGTAATAAAATGTTTTTTATAGCCAGAAAACTCACGTCTTTTTCCTTAAAGGTAACGCTTATCATGTTACTTCACTCCACTGTACTGGCTTATGCCGCTCAGGAAGAGGGCATGCCTGAGCCTTATGAGCTCAATTTGCGCATGTTACAACACAAACGACAGCTTGAACTCAATAGTACCCCCAGAGAGCCCTTGCTTGTGATGCATAAAAGTGAGTATTTAGATGTGACTGCATTTGATAATTATGACGAGTTTGTTATTACCGTTACCAATCAGCAGGGGTTCACAAAACAAGTCAAAAACAGTACCGGTAGTGTCGACATATATAACTTAAACTTACCTAACGACGGTAAATACGACTACGAAATATTGGCAATGAAATTCACCGGTGAAGTCATAGCCGATGTCATGAATAACGGTAGGGGCCTGAACGCATCAACCAATATAGCCATTACGCAAAAAACTAGCGGTCACTTTATCACCAAAAACAACCAGATTTTAGTATCAGAGACGCGACTTGAACAACGGCCCGAAATGTTTCCTGGTAAACCACAACAGCCACCTGTTAATCGTTCATTCTTTGGGAGAGAAAAATAATGAAACTAAAAAATAAAATCATCCCCAGTGTTTTATGCGCAGCCTTTTCTCTTCCATTCACTAGCGCCATTGCTGACGTGCTACACCCAGACGATGTTATAGTTGATGGAAGCTTGTGTGCAGGCCTTGACTGCGTTAACGGTGAAAGCTTCGGCTTTGACACTCTTCGCTTGAAGGAAAATAACCTCAGAATAAAATTCATAGATACCAGCGGCAGTAGTAGTTTCCCCACAAATGACTGGCAAATCACCATAAACGATAGTGCTAACGGCGGTGTTAACAAATTCTCCATTGAGGATATTGACGGCGGTACTACCCCCTTTACTATTTTGGCATCAGCGCCTAATGACAGCCTCTTTATTAGCTCTAGTGGCTACATTGGCTTAGGTACCACAGCCCCAGTGGTCCAAATACATGTAAAAGATGGCAACAGCCCTACCCTTAGGCTTGAGCAAGATACCAGTGCCGGTTTTTCTGAACAAATATGGGATCTGGGCGGCAATGAAGCTAACTTTTTTATCCGGGATGCTACTAACGGTTCAAAGCTTCCGTTCAGGATCGTACCAAATGCACCTGATGCCAGTATTTATGTTGCCGCTGATGGTGACGTAGGCTTTGAAACTAACACGCCAGATGGCTTGTTTGATGTGGCCCATTCGGCCGATGCTAATGACCATGCATTTTTAATTGGCACAGACAGTGCGGTTGGCGTCAATATCGATAATGGTCAGATCCCTATTGGCTTATTTGATGTGCAAACTACAGGCGGAGTATCCCATTTTACCGTTAAAAGTACTGGCGAAGTGGAGGTCGCAGAAGCCAATTTAACAGTAACAAACGGCAATTTTGTGCAAAGTAGGACTGGGAATGTAATTAATGTGTTGCAAAGCACAGATAGCGGTGCTATTCAAATACAACTAAAAAGTGATCTTCAAAACAGGCGATTAGCAGCGTTTTCTTCATCAACAAATACTATTGCATCACAGGTTATTCTTAATGATGAAGAAATTATACTCGCGGGGCTTGATGCTTCAAATTTTTTTGCGACATTCAACGAAACAGGCTTAACCGTTAATGGTTCAATTACTACTACTGCCAGTGGGCAAGTGCATCCCGATTATGTTTTTGAAGAGGATTATGATCTAATGCCCTTAATTGAGTTAAAGACCTTTATCAATAAAAATAAACACTTGCCTGAAATACCGTCTCAACAAGATGTATTAGAAAATGGCTTGAATATAACTGATATGCAAATTAGTCTTCTTAAAAAGGTGGAAGAACTAACTTTATACATTTTAAGACAAGAACAAAGCAATGAATCATTGAAAAATAGGATCGCTGTTTTAGAAAAACAATAGGGGCTTTAGCCAAGTAATGGCATCGCTAGTTTATTGCAAATAACGGTGGACGTGTTCATCACGTATTGATTACCCATATATAATTAGTGCAATGATATACAGGTCAATGTACTGCAACTCTACTATTCATGGGGCGGTGAGCAATCTGAATAAATTAGAGGGTAGGACTTACCACTAACACTGGTTTTGTATGGGTGAATATATAAACGGCAACTTTTTAAGTTGCCGTTTTGTTTGATAAAAAGGAATAATCTTGAATAAAGCGATCTTTGTTTTGAGCTGTTCAGCCCTTATTACTGTTCTGGCCGTGGGGGTCTTCATTAATAGTGATAGTGAGCCTAGCAAAGCGCTTCCTGCCCCTGCGGCAAAAGAAAATATTGCAGTTAGCGATGATCTTGCTTGGCTTTCAAACGATAAGCCGGGGCAATTTTCCCCTGCCCCTGATAGTTATGACACCGTGTTGCAAAGCATCGGCCTGCTTGAGGAGAGACGAGATCCTAAGTGTCATGCCACCGCGACCCGCTTAGAGTCTTTGATCTATGGCACAGAGTTGTCAGAGCAAGCACGGTATCAAAAAAATGAGCTGCAAAAACACTTTATTAAGATCCTGTGGGCTGATGCGGCTGAGCTTAGCCCTGACTCACAAACTGAAGTTATGCCCGCTCACGTCAATCAGGCTTTGCCCTTTTCATTAATCGAGCATGCCCAGCTAGGCGCTTGGGACTTAACATTTAAAGACCTAACAGTAAGTGTGACTCAGCGTGATCTGGAGCATTATGGATCCATTGCTTATTCATTGCGTGCCCTGTTGGCAGTGCAGCAAGAGCAACTGCTAGAGCACGACTTAGAGTTCAAAGCCCTGTCATCAGAGGCTGTTGCAAAAATAAAAGAGCTAACCGACTTATACACCCTTGCAGTATTAAAGCAAGCAGACCAACTGGCTAGACAGAACAATGAGCATGAAATTTCTGTAGAGATGTTTTTAGCTGCGAGTAACAGCTTGTTATCCCCCATACGCAATAACACTGAAAAGTCCATGTTAGCGAAAAACACAACCTCCGTTCTTTCCAAAAAAGGTTTTTTAGGAAAACTAGTCGCACAAAAAATCGCTTCCTACCAATCCTATAACGTCATCAACAATCAATTATTTGCCCGTAATCTGCAAGTTTATTTTGCCTTAGCTAGCCTGCCTGAATCTGCGAGTGACAAGCAAGCGTTTACCCGTGAATTTACCGAAAGCATGGTGGCATTTACAACAGGATTATATCAACTAGCAGATCAGCTTTCTTTGCAGCAAGCGCTTATTAATGAGTCTGCCGTTCAAGGTGCCTTGGCACAATTATTACCTCATAGCGTTGACACTTACGAAGACGTTTTGTTTTTTCCTAATTACCCCCGTGACAAACAGCTGAAAATTGAATCTTACGATATGGATGCCTTTCGTGACACCGGACTACATTGGAGCTATTTATCGTATACCTTAAATGATTTAGATGGTCAGGCGATTAAAGAAGTAGACCCCTTTGCTGCCGAACTTCTCGCAGAAGGGGTGGCGCATTTTGCCGTGCTGTTATTACGCAAGGCAGGATTGCTGGTGCGAGAGCAACAGCAATCCAATGAAGCAAAATTAACCACAGCAGCAGTGTCACAAAGCTTGCAAAGTCTGCTCAAAGAAGTCAACGATTATCAGCAATATAAACCTGAGACTATTGTTGAAGAGCTTATTCATTCCGCGGCGCAGCAATCAAATTTGGCAGGTAAATATTTCACGCCAATTGATAAGGCTTATGGCTTGGATATAGAGCATCGCTCGTCGGACTGGCTTAGTCGTCAGATGCGTAGTTATTTAATGAAAAGCAACGATACGGGTGTAATTACGATACCTCCAGCATTTGGTGGGGGGGGGGTGGCGGCAGAAGATATTGATGGGGATGGTTTAGTTGACCTGTTAATTTTATCAGGTGCAGGCAATAAGCTATACCGCAATACGGGTAAAGGGTTTAAAGATATCACCGTGCAAGCTGGTTTGGATTGGCGCCGTGAAGCAGACAGGTTACCCGGCGAGCCTCGCCAGCCGCTGATTGCCGATATTGATAATGATGGCAAGCAGGATATTGTGATCACTTATGTTAATGACAAGCACCGGGTATATCGTAATAAAGGTAATGGTATTTTTGAAGACGTCAGCGAGATCAGTCAACTTGGCGGTGATGGCATGGTAGGTGGTCCTGCAATGTTGCTCGATGTAAACAATGATGGTTTATTGGATATCTATATTGCTTACTTTGGTGACTATTTACAGGGGGTTTTACCCACATTAAAACGTAAAAACAGCAATGGCACACGCAATGAACTGTTTATCAATAAAGGTAACTTCACATTTGAAAAGCAAGTGGATGCATTAGGTGCAAATAATATTGGCTGGGGCCAAGCATTAACCCACACCGATATCAATCAAGATGGCTGGCAAGATATTATTGTGGGCAATGATTTTGGAGTGAATGCTTATTATATCAATAAACAGGGCAAGCGATTTGTTGATATTGCACCGCAGATAGGTACTGACAAAGCCTCTTATACCATGAACTTATCACTGACAGACCTGAACCAAGATGGCTTGCCTGATATCTACGTATCAAATATTGTGCTGATGAATAAAGATGAAAAATACACCCTGCCCAACGAAGATACCACCGCTAAATTCAACCCTGATAATTTAGCGAATATGCGTGTTGTAGAAGGAAATGACCTTTTTATATCACATTTAAAAGACAATAAATTAGGTTATCAACTCAGCAATAAGGTTGGCCGGGGTTATTCGTCTACAGGATGGGCCTGGGATGCTGATTTTTGGGATGTGGATAACGATGGTGATGATGATCTTTATGTTGTCAATGGTATGAACGATTATTTTGTTTATTCTACTCAAAACACCTACCAAGAGTCTGAACAAGCACTTATTTTTCCTGATGCCAGTAAGGCTTCAAATGTGTTTTTTATTAATAATGCAGGTATGTTAAACAACCAATCAGAAGATTCTGGGCTTGATTTTGTTGCCAATAGTCGCTCCGCTACTTATTTCGACTTAGAAGGAGATGGCGACCTAGATGTATTAATCAATAATTACCATGATAAAGCGATGCTGTTTAAAAATAACGCTGAAAGACTGAACAATAATTGGGTTGAAATACGTTTACGGGGGGCGCCTGAGCAAGGTGTTAACTTGGATGCGATTGGCGCGCAACTATTAGTGGGTTTTGCCGATGAAGGTTATGCTTGGAGACAAGTGTCTTCGAGTCAGGGCTACTTATCGGTGCATCCCAAAGCTCAGCACATCGGCCTAGGAAAAAGTACCTCTGCTCGAGTGATGGTGATATGGCCTAATGGTGAGCGAGAAAGCTATGGCGAACTGAAGGCCAATAAACGTTATCAATTAAGTTATGGTTTGAAGAAGTAATCATGCCTGTCCTCTTTGCGCGCGCCTTATTAGTCCTTACCTGCTTACTGACTAGCCTACAGACAAAGGCAATTGAATCGATGTCTGATGAGCGTCGTGATTGGTTAGTGCTGCACGGCGTCTTAGCGGAAAATGAACAGCCTAAATATATTAATGCCCTTATTTATGAAGACTCACCTTATTTGTTAAGCCATGCGTTGCAACCCATTAATTGGGTTGCTTGGACAGAAGGGGTTTTGGCTCAAGCAAAACAGGACAAGCGCTTAATTTATCTATCCATTGGTTATGAAACCTGTCACTGGTGTCATGTGTTGGCCGAAGAAAGTTATGTTGATGAGTCCATTGCAGGTGTTCTCAACCAACACTTTGTAAATATCAAAGTGGATCGTGAACGCCGCCCTCAGCTCGACCAAACCTATCGCCGTGCCCTAGAAAACATGACAGGCAGTCCCGGTTGGCCAATTCAAGTAGTCCTAACGCCATCGGGAAAAATAGTTTGGATAGACTCCTACACGCCTAGGGCAAAATTACACAAGGTTCTGTCGGTGTTATCAAAAAAATGGCAACAGGCACCGACTTCGATTGAAAATTTAGCCAAATTACAGCATGAGCAGTTATTACCCAAGATACTTTCATCTAAACTCACGATATCCGATACCCAATATAAAGCTAAATATACAGAGGTATTAAAGGGAAAGCGACTGGTCTTAAACAAAGAACAACAGGGAGAAGGCCCTCGCTTCTTAAGGGCCAATTGGCTTTTAGACCTGCTGGATGAGTATAGTCTCACTGGTGATACAGACGACTTATCCCTTGTGACAACGCAAGTTAAACAGTTATTGAGCAGTCCTGTGTACGATTTTGTTGATGGGGGTATGCATCGTTATGCTGAAGACGGGGATTGGCGTCGTCCACATTATGAAAAGATGCTCTATGATCAGGCTCAATTAATCAGAGTACTTGTTCGTCTAAGCACTGTGACTTCACAAAAACAGTATTTAACCTTTGCTAAACAGACCATTAGCTTTGTAGAGAGCAAACTAAAACTAGATATTGGGTTGTATGCATCTTCATTATCGGCGCTCTCTGATGGGGTTGAAGGAGCTTATTATGATTTTTCTGATGATACATTATCAAAATCAACAGCATGGCGAGCAAACAGTATAAGTGGCGCGACAGTACTGTCTTTAAATACCTTAGCGCTGCCCTCAACAGCCGTCTTGGATACTTTGCAGAATATTCGACGGATTAAAACTCTTCCACGGCGAGATACTAAAGCCGTACTCTCTTGGAATGCTTTGTACTTATTGAGTTTAACTGAACTGTACCAAATTGATCCTCAAACCACTCTTCTGTCTAAGATTGAATCGCTAAGGTCGAATATGACCCGCTACTGGGCAGAAGGTCAACTGCAGCGCATAATTTTTCAGGAAAAAACCTCTATTACGGCCGAACCCGAAGATTATGCCTGGTTGTTTCTTGCACTAAGTGAGGTTCATTGGACGCTTCCTGGCTTTCTTCACGGAGATAATATAAGCGCTGTTAAAACTGGTTTATTAGAGGCTTCTGCAGGTGTTGACTGGTCTGACTTCCATCAGGACTCTGAGTTGGCCAGTTCTGCATCTATGGTACTAAAGGCTTTGCATCAAATTGTTAATTATTCTAGCTCCATTGAAATTCGGGAGACGCGGGTTGTGCGTGAACAGATAATATCACATTTTGACGTCCTTTCCCTGCAATTAAACTCATCAAATTTGCTTTTGAATTGGCGGCAAGATGATAGCCGTTCAACGTATTTTATTAAGCCTTTTGCACGTGGTCATGGTGTTGTTCGGGTCAATGACTACTCTACCAAGGGACTTGTATTAGAGCTTGAGCTTGAAAAAGGGTGGCATATCAATTCAAATTCGCCACTTAGAGACACCTTGATCAAAACAGAAGTCACTGTCAAAGACAGGGTGTTAAAGGGTGTTTATCCTGAGCCTGTATTTAAATATCTTGGCTTTGACAAACAAGCTTTAAGCTTGTACGAAGGCGTCGTTTACTTACCCATAACCCTTGAAAGTAAACCTATGACCCATGACATTAAACTGAGAGTTCAAGCTTGCTCTGATAGCCTTTGCTTGACCCCTGAGGACATTATCATTAAACCTTATAAAAGCCTTAATTGATGTTGAAGACAGGGTAATATCATTAAAGTCCTGTTAATGTAGCGTGGCACATACCCTTTATATAAAGCCTAAACCAACAGGTCAGTTAATAATGCCTATCCAGCATTTTAACTAATTTTTAAATAGCCAAATATTTGTTAAAATCCAAAAACTCTACAGTATTGGAGCCGACTTTTAAGTAATATCAGGTTTGGTTAAAATTTTTTAACCAAGTAAAAAAATCACTGTATGCCTTTAAAACATCGATGATTAAACCTGGCTTACCAGACAGTAACAATTGTAACGATTTTGCAAAAAATCTGAATGGCGCCATAAACCAAAGCTTAGATCGGTAATAGAGCCAAGTGTACTTCAATGCGCTAAGTGTAGAATGATAAACGGCTAATGCCGAAACATTGCCCTGCCCTGCACCCGTGCTTACGCCCCCTAAATGAATAACTCGAGCATTTTCACACCAGCCTAAAACAGCCTCATCGCCGAGTTGCTGGGCAAGATCTAACTCTTCAAA
>Ga0115005_10005187_pt1 | contig 10327 bp, 8 predicted proteins | sample ArcOceMetagenome_FD_87163 | JGI IMG/M metagenome (GOLD analysis project Ga0115005, IMG submission 87163) | Marine eukaryotic phytoplankton communities from Arctic Ocean - Arctic Ocean - Greenland ARC118M Metagenome | ecosystem: Environmental > Aquatic > Marine > Oceanic | place: Arctic Ocean...
TGCTTAAAAGCACGGTTCATTGAATAAGTTAACTTACTCAAACCCATTGGGGTTTTGTGATTGCCAGCGCCAAGTATCAGTAATCATCGTATGTAAATTACGTGTTGCTTGCCAACCTAATAAGCTATTTGCTATTGAGGCATCAGCGTAAACAGTGCCAATATCACCCGCGCGGCGCGGAACAACTTTATACGCAATATCTTGGCCACTAATTTCTTTGAAAGTATTGACTATGTCTAATACTGAAGTGCCCTTACCTGTTCCGATATTAATCGCTTTACAGCCTTCAATTTTCGATAAACTTTCTAACGCTTTAACATGACCAATGGCTAAATCGACGACATGTATGTAATCTCGAACACCAGTGCCGTCTGGCGTATCATAGTCATCACCAAATACTTGTAATTGTGGTAAACGCCCTACCGCAACTTGCGCAACATAAGGTAATAAGTTATTAGGAATTCCATTAGGGTTTTCTCCGATAGTGCCTGATTCATGTGCACCAATAGGATTAAAGTAACGTAAACAAGCGATTGACCATTCACTGTCACTCTTAGCAAGGTCAAAAAGAACATGTTCGACCATTAATTTTGTTTGGCCATAAGGATTAGTCGCAGATGTCGGCATTGTTTCATCTAACGGTGAAGGATTATTTTCACCATAAACGGTTGCAGATGAACTAAACACCAAGTTTTTAACGCCATGTTTTGCCATGACTTGAAATAACGTTACAGAACCTGAAACATTATTCTGATAATAACTCAGAGGAATGTCGTTTGACTCTCCAACCGCTTTTAAGCCTGCAAAATGCACAACAGCTTCAATATCATGTTCATCGAAAATAGCATCAAGCGCCGCTTCATCGCAAACATCAGCGTTAATAAAAGTAACGGTTTTTCCTGTAATCGCTTTAACACGGTCAAGCACTAGCGTTGATGAATTTGATAGATTATCAACAATAACAATATCTTTATCTAATTGAAGTAATTCAACAACAGTATGACTTCCAATATATCCTGTACCACCGGTGATCAATAAACTCATTTTCAGTCCTTTTATATAAACAGGTCAGTGTTTACAATGTTAAATAATGTCGCTATACGTAATATTCTGACATTGTCGTGATAAACTTACCAAGCATTTTTTACAAAACCCATTATTATCTTATACATCAGCTTTAATAAAATTTTATCGATGAACAAAACCTTTTTCAATAAGATAGTCGACAATTTGTTGTGCACATACTGGAATAGATTTATTTACTGTTTTCACATGAATAGTGGGAGATTTTGGAACATCGTAACCTGAACTAATGCCCGTAAAGTCTTTTATTTCACCCGCTCTCGCCATTTTATAAAGACCTTTTGGATCTCTTTTTTCGCAAATATCGATAGGTGTATCAATAAAGACTTCAATAAATTCATCTTGTTCAAGCTTATCAGCTGCCATTTTTCGGTCTTCTGAAAACGGTGAAATAAAGGCCGTAGATACAATAGCCCCTGAATCTATGAATAGCTTAGCGACCTCACTGATACGGCGAATATTCTCAATTCGATCTGTATCACTAAACGCAAGATCGCCATTTAAGCCATGACGAACATTATCGCCATCAAGTAAATAAGTATGGCAACCTCGATGAAAGAGCAATGCATCAACAGCATTCGCTACGGTTGATTTTCCAGAGCCACTTAGACCTGTATACCAAAGTAAACAGGGCTTTTGCTTTTTAAGCTCACTACGTTGCTCTTTAGTAATTTGTTGCTCATGCCAAACGGTATTTTCTGTTTTCATAATATCCCTAACTTTTTTATACGTGATACTGACATTTGCCGACACCAATTAATAAACTTAAGTTGATTCTTAAACCTATACTTCTGACTTGGTTATTTTTTTGTATCAATTAAAACGGAAAAACAATCGGGATCATAGATAAGACAATAATGGAATAAGCGATAGATACCGGTAGACCAAATTTCATAAAATCAGTGAGTCGATATTTTCCTGCGTTGAAAACCATTATATTCGTTTGATAACCATAGGGGCTAATAAAGCTTCCACTTGCACCAAAAGCTACTGCCATCACAAAAGGTAATGGGCTAACGCCAAGTCCTAACGCAATGCTGTAAGCGATAGGAAAAATTAATGCTGCAGCCGCACTGTTGGTAATCATTTCAGTCATCAATAAAGTAACGAAGAAAATGCAAATTAACGCTAAATAAGTACTTTTCCCCTGCAATATCGATTCTATTTGCTGAGCAAGTAACTCAGCCACACCACTCGTTTCGAAAGCTTTAGCTAAGGTAAGTGCGCCCAATACCACCATCCAAATCTCTAATGGGAAACGACGTTTTATTTCATTTACCGTTAAACACCCCGAAAGAATTAATAGCGCAATATAAAACATTAAGCACTTCAATAGCGCAATGTTAGCAATAACGGAGCAAGCTATAGTGACTAAAAATCCAAAAACGGTTAATGAATCACGCCATCCTGACAACATATTTTCAGGTTTATGCCCAGAGAGAATATAGAAGTTTTTTGATAAGTTAGTACGCGCACTAAAGTCATTACCCACCGCAAGCACCAAGAAATCACCTGACTGTATTTTTATATCACCTAACTTTCCGGAGAGTTGTGTACCTTCACGACGAATGGCGACCACAGCAGCATCAAAACGAGCACGAAAACCTGCTTTTTTCAGATCCTTACCAATGACCGAAGAATCAGGTTTAATTAATACCTCCGTCAGGTTGTCGCGTAATAAGCCGTCTTTTTCAGCATAAAGGGTTAATCCATCAAATTGTTGTAACGTTAATACTTTAGATATATCACCAGTAAAAATAAGCTTATCACTTCCTTGAATAATTTCATCAGGTGCCACTGGCGAAATTAGTCGTCCACAACGTACGATTTCAACAAGAAATAATGAATCTAGATTTCTCAGTCCATTATCTTCAATCGTTATACCGACTAGTTTTGAAGACATTGAAACTTCAGCTTCGAGTAAGTATTCATCAGCAGAATTCTTTTCAACTTCAAGAGAAGGTAATAAGTATTGCGTTGACAGTATAACCAGCAAACAAAGTACAAAAGCACTAAAACCTATTAGGGTAAAATCAAAAAATCCTAAGCTATCTGCACCTTGCTCAATCAATAAAGAATTAACAATGAGATTCGTTGATGTACCCACTAAGGTTAACGTGCCTCCAAGTATTGCAGCATAAGAAACAGGTAAAAGTAATTTACCCGGATTAATGATTGTATTTTTTTTGATGGTGGAAATAAGAGCTGCAACCACTGCAGTATTGTTCATTAATGCAGAAAAAAATGCAGTGCACAGTAGGGTTTTAAATGTTGATTTAAAGGGAGAACCGCTAATCATAACCATTGAGACACGACGTAAAACACTGGTACGTTCGAAGGTAAATGAGCATAAAACCAGTAAAACTAAAGTGACTAAACCAGGATTAACGACATTTTTCAGTACCACATCAGCAGAAACTAAACCCGTCGCTAAACAGACGAGTAGTGATACTGCAAAAACCTTTTCTGGTTTTTGTTGATACTTAAGCAACCCCATAAAAGTGCCAATAAATATCAATAACATCAACCATTGCATTGCGAGCACACACTTTCCTTTTAATAAACGTTATAAATTATTAGTACGGGGTATTACAACATAAGTTAACTGTTAATGACTAAACCTTTGTACCTCCTCCATAAAGATAGATTAAACCACTCAATTTTATGATATTTACTGATATTCTTAACAAAATAACAACAAGAATAATGCCACAACCAAAAAAAACTTTCCATATAAGAAATGGCATTGATATAACGAAATAAACTAAGATGAGATAAAGTGAATGAGGTTTATCCGGTCACTGTATAAAAGTATAATCGATAAACCCCATTTATTATTGCTAAAACAGATAATAAATTACCCTTCTGCTAGTTCACGTGCACAAAGAAATGCTTTTATTTCATCCCGAGAACCTAATATATGTTGCTTCAACAAAGCAACAGACTTTTCAACATTACGCGCTTTACATAAAGCGAGTAATTCGTTGTGTTCATACTCAGCTTTAGAAATTCCACCTGCCCATAATAGATGCATGCGAATATAACGGTCGGCATTTTTATTTAATGTGTTTACTAAGTCTTGAGTTTGTGGACGATTAGCGCCTGAATATAAACAGTTATGATAATCAGAATTTAATTCACTCCACGTATTAGCTGCGTTTTCTTTACCCAGCGCTTTATCTAACTTTGCTAAGATGTCTGTTGCTTCTGCTAGTTTTTCATTGCTGATATTAGGGATTGATGATGCTAATAAATCACCTTCCAGCATTGCTCTTAATTCAAATAGCTCATCAACTTGACTCGCATTGAGCTCTGTCGCTGTGGCGCCTTTATGAGGTTCAAAAGCCACTAAACCTTCCGCTTCTAATTGTAATAACGCTTCACGTACAGGGATTCTGCTAACATTTAACTCTTCAGCTAATGCGGCTTGGCGTAAAGGTTGTCCTGCTTTGATTTCACCACTGAGTATTTTCTCTCTAAGGGTTTCAACAACTAGCTGCGTTCGGGTTTTGTAAACTATGCTCATAAAAAACTTCTCTTGAAAGTGTGCCGACATTATAAGGGTTTATCCGCTAAAAAAAAGTGGCTAATAAATATTAGCCACTTATTCTTATTATCAATGAAAGTTGAAAATTTAATACCCTACAATTTCAATAACTCAGGTAATAATTCATTAGGCATATTTTGATAACAAATTGGACGTTGAAAACGTTTAATGGCTTCACTGCCTACCGAAGTGGTTCTTATTTGAGTTGACGCCGGAAATGGGCCGCCATGATTCATTGAGGCACACACTTCAACCCCGGTTGGCATTTGGTTGTAAATTAAGCGCCCTACTTTATGAGCAGCTGCTAATGCAATCTGTTGCGCTATTTGCAAATCTTTTTCGCTCGCATGAATACTCGCAGTTAAATTACCTTTTAATAAAGCAATAAACTCCATCATTTCAACTTGATCTTTACAACGAATAATCAGTGCAGTTGAACCAAAAACTTCCTCATGTAATTCATTATTCGCTTTAAATGTTGCTAAATCAGTAGCAAACAATGCCGAAGAGCAAAAATGTGCTTGTTCTGCGCTGGGTGCTTTACCTTGTGCTAAACAGTCAACACCCACAATACTTTGCCATTGCTTAACTGCATTATTATAAGCATTCGCAATTCCAGGCGTTAACATCACACCAGCAGCAGTTTCACTGATGGCTTGACTTGCCGACGCTTCAAATGTCACTGTATTTTCATTTCTCACATAAGCCCAAATTCCAGGACTCGTACAAAATTGACCTTGTGCCATCATTAATGAGGCAACAAGACCTTGTGCTAATTCTTTTGCGGATTCAGCTAGTTTGTTCTCTAAAATAAACTGCGGATTCACACTGCCTAATTCGCCGTAGAAAGGAATGGGTTCGGCACGTTCATTAATTTGACGCTGTAAAATCATACCAACACGTTCAGAGCCCGTAAAACCAACCGCTTTGATCAGGCGGTGCGTGACTATTTGGCTAGAGATCGCATAATTCTTACCTTGGATCAATGAAAATACGCCCGTATCTATGCCACATATTTCTATCGCTTTACTGATTGCTTGTCCCACAAGTTCAGCAGTACCTGGATGAGCTGCATGCGCTTTCATAACGACTGGACAACCTGCCGCCAATGCTGAAGCCGTGTCGCCACCTGCAGTGGAAAAAGCTAATGGAAAGTTACTGGCTGCAAATACCGCTACTGCGCCTAAAGGCAAATAACCTAAGCGGGTCTCAGGTTTGGGTAAAGGAACACGATTTGCATCCGCTAAATCAACTACAGCGTGATATTCACCGGTTTCAAGTAAGTTTGCAAACAAACCGAGTTGGCCAACCGTTCGTCCACGTTCCCCTTGAATACGCATGGCAGGCAAACCTGTTTCAGCGCAAGCCATATCAACTAAGTCATCACCAAGGGCAATAATTTGCTCACCAATTGTTCGTAGGAAAAAAGCCTTTTTTTCTGCGGTTAATTGACTGTAAGATACAAATGCATGATTTGCTTTATCAATGGCTTGTTCTATTTCTTGCTCACTCGCATCTGCAAATTTTTCATGCATTGTTTGATTAGTAATAGCGTTCATTGCTGAAAAACCATTACTTGTATCGCCTGACCATTCGCCAGCGATTAAATTTTTTCCGGTGATACTCATCATTCACTCCTACTTAATTTTTGTATTTAATTTTGATCAATCGAATTAGGTGACCGCGAAACCAAAGGCATAAGGGTCATCATCATCAATAGTGATACAATTTTTGCCAAAGACTTTAGCCCATCCCTCAATACTCGGTTTTATCGCTGTTATTTTGCCATTAACCGCGGCAGGGTTTTCTGTGTTGCAATTAAGGCTAACGACCTGTTCAATTTTTCCAATGAACTGACTGCCAATATAGCTTTCATGGATAAAGGTATCGCCTAAACTAAGTTTACCTTTAGCAAAAAGCTGTGCCATACGTGCACTGGTTCCCGTCCCACACGGCGAGCGATCAATAGCTTTCTCACCATAAAATACCGCATTGGCACCATTTGAATTATTATGCTTCGGTTTCCCCGTCCACAGTACATGCGACACACCATTAACACTCGCGTCTTCTGGGTGAACACAAAGTACAGCTTCACTCGCAACCGCTCGAACAATTGGGCTCCAATGAAGAATTTTATTTGAACTCCATTGGTCAATCCCGGGAAAATTTTCTTGAGGTTCAACAATCACGTAAAAGTTGCCTCCATAAGATACATCGACAATTAGGTGCCCTAAACCTTCAATCATAAGCTCAATGTTTTGATGTGCTAAATAAGCAGCAACGTTATAAAGTTTAACGGCAGTAACGTTATTACTTACCTTGGAATTTTTTTGCATATATTCCACTTCAATCTGTCCGGCAGGCACATCTAGCGTTAATTTACCTGCCTGCTGAGGTGTGATCAAACCATTTTCAATAGCCGCAGTAACCGTACCAATGGTGCCGTGACCACACATAGGTAGACAACCAGAGGTTTCGATAAACAAAATACTCGCATCAGCATTTTCACTACAAGGTGGATAAAGAAATGAACCCGACATCATGTCATGACCACGAGGCTCGAACATTAAACTTTGTCGGATCCAATCGTGATTTTCTAAAAAATCTTGTCGCTTTTCGCTCATGGTTAACCCTTTTAAATCCGGATGACCACTCGTCACTAGCCGAACAGGGTTCCCGCAGGCATGAGCGTCGATACAAAAAAAAGTGCCTTTGATCATCTTTTTTTACCTTCTTTTGCTGAAAATTTTATATAAATTGTAAGGACAAAAACCCTCCTTCAAGTATAGGGCCTGTCAATGAGGCTTCAGCCTTCACAATTAAAAAAGGTTAATCTACATTAAATGTTGATAAATCAAGTCGTGTTGCTAAAGCATCATTGTATAGTTTTTCAACCCTTGCTCGCTCTTCACCCGCAAGTGGTAAGCGAGGTGCACGTACTATTTCACTACCACGACCGGCCAATTGTTCACAAAATTTAATGCACTGAACAAGTGTTGGGATAGTGTCTAAACGTAATAATGGTAAGAACCAACGCCAAATTTCTAATGCTTCCTTATAACGGCCTTGCTGAGCTAACTTGTATATAGCGACAGATTCTTGTGGAAAAACATTAGTTAACCCTGAAATCCAGCCAGTACACCCCAGCATTAAACTTTCAAGTGCAATATCATCAACACCACCGAACACGATGAAACGATCTTCAAACTCAGCATATAATTCAGAGATACGGCGAGTATCTTCTGTCGCTTCTTTCACAGAAACAATCGTTGGTTCAATGGCTAAAATAGCCATACCTTCAATAGAAACATCAACACCATAAGTAACGGGGTTGTTATAAATCATGATTGGTAAGCCACAATTACGCGCAATTTGTTGATAGTGATGAATAGCTTCACGTTCACTTGAACGATAAACCATACCGGGAAGTACCATCAGTCCGTCAATGCCAACTGCTTCACACATTTGACAATATTCAATGGCAAATTTTGTTGTTGTTTCGGCAACACCCGAAAGTACTGGTACTCGACCAGCAACAACGGCTTTAACGGCTTCGAGAATTTCACGTTTTTCTGCTTGAGTGTGTGAACAGTTTTCGCCAACAGTACCTAAAGCAATAATGCCGTGCACACCTTCTTTTATTAAGCTATCAACCATATTTTGAGTGGCTTCAAAATTAATCGACATATCGTCAAAATATTGTGTTGTTACTGCTGGGTATACGCCTTGCCAATTAATATTTTTCATTATTTTACTCACTACTTTACTAATTACTTTGTTGATTACTAACGACACTATTTTCAAAAGCTTTTTTAATGACTTTTGAATAATTTATAGTATCATTGGCTCCGATATAAAATATTGTATACAATATACCGAACTTCACAAGGTTTTTTATTTTCTTAATTAAACAATCTAAACAACTTTTTAGAGCAGGTTAAAATGACTAAAATAAAAATTAATAATTCTGAAAAAAAAATCGCTGTAATTGGAGCTGGCATTATCGGCATTAATTGCGCGCTTGAGTTACAGTCGCTTGGATTTCAGGTAACACTTATTGATAAGTCTGGTATTGGTGAAGGTTGTTCAAAAGCAAATGCCGGACATTTCGCAACAGAGCAAGTGTTTCCTTTAGCTGAACCAAGTTTGTTATGGACATTCCCTAAACTACTGCTTGATCCTTTAGGTCCCGTTTTTTTATCTGCCGCTTATTTACCAAAGGCTCTCCCTTGGTTTGGTCAATTCATCATAAATATGCTTGCCAGTAAACGTGCTAAAAATAGCAAGGCATTAAAAACACTTAATCAAAATGCGATTAATTATTACAAACCTTTATTAAAAGAAGCGAAAGCTGAAAAGTTAATCACCTTAAAAGGAAGCTTACTCGTTTTTGAAAAAAGCTCAGATAAAACAATTAAACGTCAGTTTATGCATTATAAAAATGCTGGTGTGAGAGTATTATTGCTTAACCGCCAACAAACCTTATTACTAGAACCCAACTTAAGTAAAAATATTAACGCTTCATTATATTTTACCGACGTAGGACATAGCGTCGACCCCTTCGCGATTTGCATAAAACTAGCAGCTTTAGCTTTTCAAAAAGGATGTGTATTTAAACAGGCTGAAGTACTTCACATCAGTCATAATAATATCGGAACAAGTCTGACAACGACACAAGAGATATTGCAGTTTGACCATACTGTGGTTGCCAGTGGAGCATGGTCGAAGAACCTGCTAAAAACACTAGGATATAATTTACCAATAGAGGCAGAACGTGGATACAGTTTAGATTTACCACCTTGTAAAAAAGAATATCAATTGTCACGACCAGTGGCATCTGCTGAGCGAAAGTTTATTATAACCCCAATGAAGCATGGCTTACGTTTAGCAGGTACTGTTGAGTATGCGGGGCTAAAAAAAAGTGCAAATATGAACCGGGCGGATGTGTTATTTAAAAACGCTCAACAGGTACTGAGAGTATTACCTGGAAATAATGCAAATGATGCTAAATCTTCACAAAAATGGATGGGACATAGACCTTCAATGCCAGATTCACTTCCTGTTATTGGTCAGGCTCCCAATCATGAAAATATTTACCTTGCTTTAGGGCATCAACATTTAGGGTTAACACAAGGGGCTATAACGGGAAAGATTATTGGGCAATTAATCGTTAAGAAACAAACAGAAATTGATATTCGTCCCTTTTGTATAAGTCGGTTTAATTAAATAAAAATAAATAGCTCACCCGCTTCTAATTCATCTATAAAAATGTCCTTTCTTTACAAAAGATCGCATACCTAAGTTATGATATTAAATATATAATTCATAAATCGATATTGACTCCTTCTTAATTAATAGGTTGTCCTGTCGAAGCGCATATTTGATAAAACGCTATGACTCGATGTATAATTAAATTTTAAAAGCGTCGACTTAAATAAGACCTCTCATACAAAACACTATTAATAATCACTTGTTTTTATTTACTATATTATTTATACATTTATTCTTTGTCATAATTACTCATAATAAAACACAAAACTAAAGTCAATAAATTGTTTTATATTACTAAGATAAAGTGACTAATCCCCGTTACATTATGTTCATGGATCAAGAGCTTTTATTTTAAATCCTCTCATATGACCCTCTATGAGTCTTCTTATCATATAGATTTTTACCCCCTAAAACTAAATAAACTAA
>Ga0115005_10005188_pt1 | contig 10327 bp, 11 predicted proteins | sample ArcOceMetagenome_FD_87163 | JGI IMG/M metagenome (GOLD analysis project Ga0115005, IMG submission 87163) | Marine eukaryotic phytoplankton communities from Arctic Ocean - Arctic Ocean - Greenland ARC118M Metagenome | ecosystem: Environmental > Aquatic > Marine > Oceanic | place: Arctic Ocean...
ATAGGCTACACTTACACGCAACAGGTCTATCATTTAAGCTTAATAATGTTGATTATGAATTTTTTGAGTATCCAGAAGATGGAGATCAGTTTTTAGTCTATAAGGATTTGATTAAAGAGACTGTTAGAAAGAATTTTTTAGAGGCAGTTAGCGCCAAAAATAAATAAAAAAAGGGAGTAAACTCCCTTTTTTTATTTAGTAGCTGTAATTTTTGCTTGAATTCTAGCTTTTTTCTTACCTTGTGCTTTCTTTCTTTTCATTTTTAGAACAGATTTTTTTCTACCCATACCCATAATATAACTCCTACTTAATTTAAGAATACTTAATTTAGGTGACTAAGTATGTTTTGTAAAGACTGTCGTGCGTTATTTTACATCTAAAACTGGTATCGAAAGCCTAATAAGGCCAAATTCTTTATTCGAATATTGCATTTGAATCTTATTCTTTTGGCATAAATGAGTCGCAATACTTAAACCAAATCCAGGAGCAGGTTTTTTCCAGAAAGTTGAACCAAGATCAGAGAGCTTTGAGAATTCACCATCAAGTTTTTTTGCCTGATCTGCTATATTAATTAAAAGAAGGTTATTCTCTACTTTAAATTCAATGTTTACTTCATGACAATTATTCTCCTTGGAGATAGTAATCGCATTTTGGATGAGATGCTTTAAAATAATAAACATTTGATCCACAGGAGTTGCAAGCATAAGGTCTTTTATTGGCTCAGAGAAATTAAGTGTTATTTCTTTTTCATAGCACTCATGTTCAAAATAGCTAGAAAGCGCAGTAATAACATGGTGAAATTGGTTAAATTGAGAATCACTTTGTGGAACTTTGTAAAAAGACCTTAGTTTTTCAATTTGAACAGAAAAGTTTGTTGAAGATGATTTAAATTTAGAAACAACTTTCTCAATTTTTTCAAGATCAAGAGGCTCTTTTTTTAAAAGAATCTCTAATATACTTAGTTGTCCCACAAAAACGGCAAGAGGATTATTAATATCATGAACAGTTTTGGAAAGCATTGAACTAATTCTTTTATACTCATCAAGATCGTGGGCAACTAATTTATCGAGAGTGAAATTTTTCAAATATTATCCCTATGAAAAAGTGTTGGTTTTTATTATACCTAGAATATAAATAAAAGAAATATACTATTTCTTTCTAATCTGGGAATAATTTTTTTTAAGCTGAGTTAAAAGCTGATCTAAGTCAGTCTTTAAGGTTTTTGCTGCCACTTCATAGACATTTTCAATTGAGTACTTAAGTTGGTCATCAGTCTCTAGAAATAATCTATCTTGAGGGAGTAATTTTAGAGTGTCTCTTCTTTTTTGATTCGTAAACAAAGAGGCACCATAGGAGAAATAGGTTTCATTTGTTTTATTGAATTGATTGTAAATTTCTAAGTTTCCATTAAAGTCGTGAAAGAGAATTTTTCCTAAATACTTTTTTTCTTTTAAGATCGAATAAATTTCTTGAAAAGAATCTATACAGTGAATGACTAAAATATTTATGTTGTAGTCTGTTGCAAGTTGAACTTGTCTTGAAAAAATATCAGATTGCGTATCAAAATTATTTTTATATTTTTTATCGAGTCCAATTTCTCCTAAGGCAAAAAAATGATCCTTCAGATGATTTTTTTGAAGTAGTCTCTCAAAGTTTTTTATTGACTGAAGTTCAATAAACCAAGGATGAATGCCAAGACAAAAGGGAGATTTAGTTGGAATCTCAATTTCATCTAGATTAACAATATAAACGGAGCTCTCTTGATTATCTAAGTGATGAGAATGTATATTAAGAAACTTCATTCGGTGAATCAATTTGAGTTAAGTTTTTTAAAACATAGGCACTTGCAAAAAATCCCATGCTTGCAGTCACAGCACAAGAGCTTCCAATATAGCCTGTTTGGCAATTTTTTGCTTTTCTGTCTTCCGTGTCATGAGTTTGAACATCTTCAACTTGGGCTATTTCCGTTGAGAATATTGCTGAAACTCTATAGGGCTTATTAGTGAATTTAGAATATTTATAATCTTTTTTTAATGATCTTCTCACTTGAAGTAGGAGTTTATCATTAATCGTTCGATTGAGGTCTCTAATCTCTATTAGAGTTGGGTCTAGTTTTCCCCCAGCACCTCCAATAGTTACAATATTTATTTTTCTTTTTTGGGCCTCAGAGATAAGTAGTGATTTATGAAGAGCTCGATCAATTGCATCGATGATAAAATCAAACTTTGTTTGGAGAACTTTCTCTATATTTTTCTCTGTAAGTAGCGCATGAATGGTATGGATTTTTAAATCAGGATTGATAAGGAGTAATCTCTCCTTCATAACATCAATTTTAAGGGCTCCTATTGTTTTAATAGTACTATGAATTTGTCTGTTTATATTACTTACACAAACATCATCGAGATCAATAATTGTGATTTCACCAACCCCTGATCTAACGAGTGATTCGCAAGACCATGATCCAACTCCGCCAATTCCTACAACTAAGATATGTGAATTTTGGATAATGTTGAAGGCACTGTCGCCGTACAGCCTTTGGACCCCTGTAAATGCTCTATTTTTCATAAAGGCTAATATAGTCTGGAATGGAGAAGTTTTCAAGTAATTCTCCTTCTAAGAGGCGTAGGACAACTTTCAGGTCAGGGTAGAGTGCACAATTTATCGTTAACAGTTCATCTGTATAAGGATGTATAAACTGAAAAAAATGAGAATGAAGAAAAACTCTATTGAGTTGATAGTTTTCTTTAAAATGATCATTATATTTTTTTTTTCCATATAATCTATCGCCAAGTAAATGATCAACAGTTTTCGCAAAATGACGTCTGATTTGATGGCGACGTCCAGTTTTTATTTCAACTTCAAGAAGGGTAGCATTTGGGTATAATTTTAAAGGTTTATAGAGAGTTAAAGAGTCTTTCTTTACTTTCTTTTCATTTGTAAGGGGCAAGTCTAATACACCAGCTTCTCTATAGATTCCTCTTGATAGGGCCAGGTATTTTTTAATTGTCGTCTCTGTGTGCCATAAATCTTTCATAGACTTTGCGACATAAGAATTTTTTGCGAAAATAACAATTCCTGATACCGCTCTGTCAAGGCGATTAACAGGAAAGACATAGTGTCCTAAGTGATCTCTCACTCTAAAAAGCATATTCTCTTTATCTTTTTTATTCATTTTACAAGGATGAACTAATAGGCAAGGAGGCTTTGAAACAATGATAAGATAATCATCTTCAAATAATATTTCTATATTCAATTAAATTTTTCCAAATATAGCATCAAATCCTACAACTAGACCTGGGGTTCTATGAAAGTTCTCAGTTCGAGGAAAATTCACAAATGGACTAATACTAAAATATAACCAATTACTATAGGCCAGTTGTCTATAGGTAACTTGAAGAAGGTAATTTTCAACGACAAAATCAGGCTCATTCACAGTAATCACATGGGCATGATAGGAGAGTGCTTTTTCGTCTGAAATTCTATGAAATAATGAAGGACCATTTTCAAACCTTATGACATAATCAGTATCATTCCAGAATGTATTATTAACCATTCGTAAGAGATATTTTCTTGTGAGTTGTTTATCAAAGTCTAAGTCTAAATCGGAAGTTAATCCTTTATTATTTACCCATTTAATTTGTTCGTTAACTTTCAAAATCCAGTTTGTAAATTCAATTGTTTTTTTAGCCGTGAATTTTGTGAAAACAACTGGAGGGATATTGACAATAATACCGGCATCTGAGTAAAACTCAATTCCTGATTTCTCAACCATATATCTTAAACCAGCTGAAGTTCGATTATCATTCGCATTATTATTTCGTGTCTGGTTAGTTCTAACCTTGCTTGTTTCACTTTTTTTATCTTCATTTTCATTTTCAAAAACAAGTCTTAATCTTTTTTCTGTTCTTGGTAGCACTAATTGATAATTTAGTTCTGGAATGACATATGGGCCTCGTCCTTCGCGAAAATAGGTATCAAAAGAGATCTTTAATTTGGATCGATTGGGAACATCTTCATGTTTATTATCAGCAAAAAATGAATCTATATTGTCTGAAAGATTAGCAATGCTTTTTGAAACTGATTGATGTGCCTTATCAACCATATTTTTTTTGTAAAACTCTTTTGAGTGAGCAATATCGATAAATATAGCGAAGAAGAATAAGATTTTAAGCATCTGTTTACAATACTCAACTTAATTAGATTTGTCTAAAAGATAATACCCTGGTTGGCTTGTCGGTTATAAAATGTTTTTAAATCTGTGTTTAATTCGATAACATTGATAAAAATAGGAGATAACATATGAAAACAGCTTTAATGATTTACATTTTTTCATTGAGTAGCTTTATTTATGCTCAGGATGTTAGCTTTAAAAGAGGTTTACAGATACCGACAATTGAAATTTCAGGTCATGTAAGTGTTCGTTGCGATGATGGAAATCGTGGATCTAGAAATTATTATTATAACTGCTATGATTCATCTCTCACAAATGGTGGAAGCTATGGGCAGATAGTTGTGAATGAGACTCCTATTGACGCTGATTGGGTTAAATTACAAAAAGATGGAACGAAATATATTAAAGGCTCTCACTTTAATGGTTCAACTCAAGAAAGTAAGAAAAATTTCAATTTATGGATTCGAACTTTACTACAAAGGCCTCTCCTCTCAATGGGCGAGAACTTAATTAACTATACTTTTTTAAAAGAGAATAAAGAAGTATTTTCGGGCCAAATGAGTGTTCAAGTTATTGAAGGTGAATCTCGTGTTTGTCGAAATGGAAGTCTTTGGTACCGAGGAAGTTGCCCTAGCGTGTATTCAGCTTGTGCAGATTATTTTCAAAAATATAATTATTGTAAATAAAAATCTATATCTCAACTAAGAGGAATAAAAAAAATGAATAAATTATTAGTAATAGGACTCACTATAATCCTATCTTTCAACACTTTTGCAAGCTCTGAAAAAACGGATCTTCCCATTTTGCATGAAAGTATTTCAAAACTAAATAGTTTAACTCAAATATTTGAAGACGATGTAAAACCTGTTTTTCAGAAATTTATCAACGATCCAAATCGAATTCTAAATCGTGATGAGGCTAGATTAATAAGAGACTTTTGGACACAATTTATTGATTATAGAATTGTATTAAATACTCTTTATAGTACCCATTCTGAATCACATTCTTCTGAAGCCATTTTAATTAAATACACTGCAAATCTTCAACTACAAAAATCTGCTGTCTTTTTATCCCACGGTCTTTGGAATAATAAAGTAGCTCGAAAAATTCTAGATGAAACCAATATTAAACAAGTACCTAGAGGATCGTTTGTTTCTATGGAGAATAGTTTATTTAAACAATTTAATCATGGTTTGAATGAGAGCGAATTCCCAAGTTTCTTTCCTAGTTACCCTTTAGAAATTGATCGATTATTAGCTTCTGAAAATAAATTTTATACTAATGATGAAATTATTATTCAGATTGAAAATCTAAATTCTGAAGCAGAAAAAACATTATTAGCATATGAAAATTTTCTTACGTTAAGGTCAAATATAAGAGAAGTAAAATATAGATTCTTTATTTATGAGTTTAAAAATATTTTCTTCTCTCTTGTTAAAAAAATTGGTTCATGGTTAGGGGCAACGAAAGTACACAATAGAGATGCTGATCATTATAATGGTCAAACATATATAAATGATGAAATGGCCCATAAAATGGAGGCGAAAGTTGTCCCTGGGGATATAATGATTTCAAAAACAGAATGGTTCTTATCGAATATTTTTCTTCCTGGTTTTTGGCCACATTCTTATATTTATATCGGAGAGCTTCCAAAGTTTAAACTTTATTTCAATGATATAACTGTTAATCAATACTTCTCAAACCTTTGTGAAAAAAGAAGTTTAAATTGTTATGATTTACTCTCTTATTTATCAGTTTCTCCAGAGACACAAAAGGCGATGAAGAATTATCTTACTAAAGATAAGTATGGAAACTCAATGACTGTCATGGAAGCGACGAGAGTTGGAACACATTTTTCAAGCTATAGAAATTCATTTCTAAATGACTATCTTGCAGCATTAAGACCTAGGCAAACAAAACTAGAAAAAGCACTTGCTATTGTTTCATTATTTGAAATGGATAAAAAACCTTATGATTATGATTTTGACATTCAAACAGATGATAGATTATTTTGTTCTGAGACTGTTGTTAAGGCCTATCTTCCTTCTCGTGAGGTGAGTGGGGTGAATTTTCATTATGACTTAGAAAATGAAAAATATTTAACAACAATTCTAGGAAGAATGTCACTTCCAGTCATTAATATCGTTCATAAATTCTATGATGAATCCGTTTTAGGTTTAAGAACTCCTGAAATGGACTTCATCGCATTTTTAGAAGGTAATCCTAGGACCAAGACATCTACTTTTCAAGGAGTTGATAAATTTCTAAAAACTAGAGATTATTCAAAATGGTCTTTTTTAAGAGATAACTAATGTATTTCTTTTATAAATCGATGCATCTTATTTCTATGGTTACTTGGTTTGCAGGTCTCTTTTATATGTTTAGACTCTTTGTTTATCATGTAGAGAACAAAGACAGGCCAGATGCAATTAATATGTTAAAAGTAATGGAGCGAAAGCTCTATTACTATATTACAACACCAGGAATGATCCTCACTCTTATTTTTGGGACTTTACTTATTTTTGAAGTTCCAAACTACGCAAACCAGTTATGGTTTAAAGTAAAAATACTGATGATTTTTTTGTTAGCGGGCTACCATCATTATATTGGATATACGTTAAAGAGATTTAAAAATGATGATATTTATTTAACATCAAAACAGTGCCGGATGCTTAATGAGTTTCCGACACTGTTTTTAGTAGGTATTATTTTCTCTGCTGTTTATAAATATATTTAAGTATGAAGAGCTCTATTATCAGTTGCAGCAAGACAAGCTTCTTTAAATGCTTCTGTATAAGTTGGATGTGCATGACAAGTTCTCGCAATATCTTCTGCAGATGCTCTGTATTCCATCGCTAAAACTGCTTCAGCAATTAAATCTGCACATCTAGGTCCGATCATGTGAACACCAAGAATTTCATCAGTCACTGGATCAGCTAAAACTTTAATAAATCCATCTGATTCCTCTGATGCTCTAGCACGTCCTAAAGCTTTAAATGGAAATGAGCCTTTTTTGTATGCTGTTCCACTTGCTTTTAATTCTTCTTCTGTTTTTCCAACTGATGATACTTCAGGCCATGTATAGACAACACCTGGGATTAAATTATAATTGATATGAGGTTTTTGACCTGCAAGTAATTCTGCAACAAATACACCTTCTTCTTCAGCTTTGTGAGCAAGCATCGCACCTTTAGTGACATCTCCAATGGCATAAACATTTTCAACTGAAGTTCTTAGATGATCATCTGTTGGTATTTGACCACGCTCATTAAGAGTAATGCCGATATTTTCAAGACCTAAGTTTTCAGCATAGGCCCTTCTTCCCACTGAAATTAAACAATAATCACCCTCTAGCACAAGGTCAGAATCTTTTTTAAGATCTTTTGCTGTGACAACAATATTTTTTCCTTTATTCTCAACCTTCTTAACCTGGTGAGAAAGATAGAAATCAATTCCATCTTTTTTTAGAACTTTTTGAAGGTTTCGTCCAAGTTCTTTATCCATCATGGCAATAATGCTATCTGCATATTCAACGACAGAAACTTTTGCTCCGAGACGTTTGTAGACAGATCCCAGTTCAAGTCCTATGACTCCACCGCCAATAACGACAAGATGTTTTGGAACTTCAGATAATTTTAATGCTTCAGTTGATGAGATGATTCTTTTTTTATCAATTTCCATTCCAGGAAAACTTGATGGTTTAGATCCAGTCGCAATAACTGTATTTTTCGTTTTAATTTCAATTGTATCATTTTCAGTTTTTATAGAGATGGTATTCTTATCTTTAAATGTTCCATGGCCAAAAAATGTTGTGATTTTATTTTTATCCATAAGATATTTTACACCACCTGAAGTTGTATCAACTACAGATTGAACTCTATTTATCATTTTAGTGAAGTCTAGCTTAACATCACCTACATTGATTCCATGAACAGCATGTGAGTGAACAGTTTCATGATACCTCTCACTTGAATCCAAAAGAGCTTTTGAGGGAATACATCCTACATTTAAACAAGTTCCACCAAGGGTTTTGTATTTTTCTATAATGGCCGTTCTAAAACCAAGTTGGGCAAGTCTAATAGCACAAACATAACCACCAGGCCCTGAACCAATTACAACAACGTCAAATTCATTACTCATATAAATTCCTTTCTATATATCTAGTATCATTCTTGATGGATCTTCTAATAATTCTTTTACTGTTTTTAGAAAACCGACAGAGTCTTTTCCATCTATCACTCTATGGTCGTAGGAGAGTGCAATATACATAATAGGACGGACCTCAATTTTACCATCTACAACCCATGCTCTCTCAACTATATTATGCATTCCAAGAATCGCAGATTGAGGAGTGTTCAAAATTGGAGTCGATAACATTGAGCCAAAAACACCACCATTCGTAATTGTGAATGTTCCACCGCTCATCTCATCAACAGTAATTTTTCCATCTCTTGCCTTAGTTGCAAGTCTTGCGATTTCTAATTCTATTTGAGCAAGGTTCATCGACTCTGAGTTTCTTACAACTGGAACAACAAGTCCTTTATCTGAAGAAACTGCAATACCCATATCAACGTACTGAGGAATTAATAAATCATCTCCTTCAATTTGAGCATTAACCAGCGGATGCTTTTTCATGGCAAGTGTACATGCTTTTGTGAAAAGGGACATAAAACCTAATTTAATTCCATGTGTTTTTACAAATTGATCTTGGTATTTTTTTCTAAGATCCATTAATGGTTTCATATCAACTTCATTAAAAGTCGTAAGCATCGCCGTAGTATTCTTCGCCTCAGTCAATCTTTTTGCGATAGTCTTACGGAGACGACTCATTTTTTCACGATTAATTTCACGAGAATTAGCGATATTTGGTTTTGAACTTACTGATGATACTGCAGGTTTAGTACTTGTAGGTTCAGGTTTTTTAGAAGCATTAAGTGCATCTTCTTTTGTCACTCTACCATCTTTACCAGACCCACTAACACTAGCAGCATCAATACCTTTTTCCGAAAGAATTTTATTTGCCGCAGGAGATGCGTGTTGAACTGTTTTAGAAGACTCAACTTGCTTTGTTGCCTCAGGTGTAGGTGCTTTCGTACTTCCTTCTGTTGGTTTTGCTGTTGCACCTCCAGCACCGGGTGTAAGGCTTGCTATTACTGCTCCGATAGGAAGGTCTGATCCTTCTTCTGCAAGTATTTTTAGCGTTCCACTCTCTTCGGCTGGAAGCTCAATTGTTGCTTTATCTGATTCTATATCACAAAGAATATCTCCTTCTTCTACAAAATCTCCATCTTGCTTATGCCAAGCTGCAAGTGTTACTTCTGTAATCGATTCACCAATAACGGGAACTTTAATTTCAATCGTCATTTTTTATCCTTATTTTAATGCTTCAGTAATAATATTTTTCTGCTCTCTTTTGTGTACTCCTGAGTATCCAGTTGCGGGAGTTGGGCTCATGGGTCTTGCAATAATTTTGAAATTCATAAAAATTTCAAATTGTCTGGTAATTAAATGCTCCCAGTATCCCATATTAAGAGGCTCTTCTTGTACCCAAACTAATTCTCTACCTTTACAAGTTGCGAGTATTTTTTGAACTTGTTTTTTTGGAAATGGATAGAGTTGTTCAAGTCTAATGATGGCAACGTCTGTTATCTTTGCATCATTTCTTGCGTTCATTAATTCATAATAAATTTTTCCAGTACAAAAAACGACTTTTCTTGCTTTATCTAAACTTACGCTTTGATCAATAATGACTTCTTGGAATGATCCTTTTTCCAGTTCAGTTACAGAACTTACACAATCAGGTGCTCTTAGAAGAGATTTTGGAGTAATAACAACTAGTGGCTTTCTAAAACTATAAGTTTGTTGTCTTCTTAAAAGGTGAAACATATTTGCTGGAGTAGAGCAGTTAGCTACGATCATATTATCATCTGCACATAGCTGTAAAAATCTCTCGGGTCTGCATGATGAATGCTCAGGTCCTTGACCTTCGTATCCATGAGGAAGAAGCATTGTTAGGCCACTCATTCTTTCCCATTTTGATTCACCTGCAGCGATAAATTGATCCACAATAACTTGAGCCGTGTTAGAGAAATCTCCAAATTGTGCTTCCCAAATATTTAATGATTTTGGACTTGCTTGTGAATAGCCATATTCAAA
>Ga0115005_10005190_pt1 | contig 10326 bp, 10 predicted proteins | sample ArcOceMetagenome_FD_87163 | JGI IMG/M metagenome (GOLD analysis project Ga0115005, IMG submission 87163) | Marine eukaryotic phytoplankton communities from Arctic Ocean - Arctic Ocean - Greenland ARC118M Metagenome | ecosystem: Environmental > Aquatic > Marine > Oceanic | place: Arctic Ocean...
AATTAGAGCTAAAGATGTCAAATATCTATTTAAAAAAAGGTCATTTATTAATTGCAGAGCCCTCTATTATTGGCGATATGTCATTCAATAGGTCTATTATTATTATTGCAGATCATAATACCGAAGGTTCTATTGGGTTTATTTTAAATAAGCCGCTTGATTTCACGCTTAAAGATTTGATTCCTGAAATAGAAATACCGTTCAAAGTTTACAACGGCGGCCCTGTTGAGCAAGACAATCTTTATTATATCCATAAAATTCCATCGCTTATTCCGGACAGTATTGAAATTTCTCAAGGACTGTACTGGGGTGGCAATTTTGAAAAAGTAACCGAATTGATTCAACAAAATAAATTAGATTCTAATGACATTCGATTTTTTCTTGGCTATTCTGGCTGGGAAACCAATCAATTGACCTCAGAATTATTAGCGCACACATGGATACTATCTGAAAACAATCTTCATAAAACAATTATTGAAAAAGTGAATACGAGTTTTTGGAAAGAGAAAATGTTGGAACTCGGTGGCGATTATAGCATCTGGTCCAATGCACCCGAAAACCCCTCGTATAACTAAGACAGTCTTACGGTCATGTTTAGCTTCGCTAAAATACTTTGACTTACAGTTGTGGAGAAATTCTTTTTTCTAAATGCTGAGATTGGCTGAATCCCTTGGATCACGTTGGTCACAAACAACTCGTCTGCTTTTTGCAATTCAAATGGGGAAATAGAGGCTTCAATACATTCAAAATCAGGAATTTTTTTTATAATTTCTAAAACTTGTTTCCGCATGATGCCTTTCAAGCAGCCATCCTCTAAAGGCGGTGTTTTAATAACATTGTCTTTGACTAAAAACAGATTCCCATTGAGTGCCTCTACAATACTTTTGTTGGTGTTCAGTAGTAAACAGTTATCGTATTGATTCTCTTTTGCATACACACTCCCTAAAACATTCAGTACCTTATTATTGGTTTTTAGGGTAGATAAAAGCCCTGGTGTGACATAAAAATCCTTGAACAATTCCACTCTGTACTCCGAAGTGTTTAGTAAATATAAATCTGCTTCTAAGGGTTCTGCCATTATAAAATAGGAAACGTCGTTGGTATGAGGGGTATAAAATCCACCTTGATTTCTGAATACCGTGAATTTAACTCTAAAAGAGTTTGAATTTGAGTTGTAATGCGTTAACAATTCTAGAATTTGAGACTCTAAAAATTCAGGGGTAAATGCCATCGGAATTTCCATTCTAAGAATGCGCATGGAAGCCATCAATCGAAAGTAATGATCTTCCCAAAACAGGATTTTTCCATTTAAGGTTTTAATCGTTTCAAAAAGGGCATCTCCATATGCCAATCCTCGATTGAATACCGAAAGTTTTGCTTGCTGCTCCGAAAGTAATTCGCCGTTACTATTTATCATAAAAAAAGTCCTGATTTAATCAGGACAAATATAGTTTAAAAATAAAAAAATGTCTAGGAAGAACCTAAGATTTGCTTCAAATCCGATATTTGGTTGTCCCAAAGCATCTTTGTTTCTTCTACTTCGTCGTCTTCGGCAAAATCGGTGACCATTAACGATACATCTTTTGTGATCCCATCAACTTGAATTCTGATTTCAAAATAGGATTGATCTTCATTGCCGTCGAGCCATTTGAATTTGGCACGCTCGCCATTTTTTTTCGTTAACAATTTGGCTTCTTCTTCTGAATCATCCCATATAAAGGTAAATAATTCACCTCTTGAGTTCACATTGTCCGCAAACCATTCCGACAATCCTGAAGGCGTTGAGATGTATTGATACAACAATTGAGGAGATGCTTGTATTGGGTATTCTAACTCGAATTTAATTTTATTACTCATTGGGTGATTTGAAATTTAAAAAAATTCAATATATACAATAATTGGTTAGTTCTGTAAGGAATTTTAATTTTTTTTAAAGGGGTATTTATTTGTGAGGCGATATATTGTTTTTATATTTGCAGCCATCTAAATTATGGCGAGGTAGCTCAGCTGGTTAGAGCGTCGGATTCATAACCCGGAGGTCGCGGGATCGTGCCCCGCTCTCGCTACTAGATAATCAAAGGACTTTCAAAAAATTGAGAGTCTTTTTTTTTATGATGATTTTTAAGAAACGATTTTTATAAGCGCCTCTAAATCAACCAATTGCTGCTCGCCTGAATTCATGTTTTTTAGCAAGTATTGGTTCTGTTCCATTTCCGATTCTCCAACCATAACTACATAAGGTATTTCGCGCTTGTTGCAGTACATCATTTGCTTCTTTAGCTTCGCAGCATCCGGATATAATTCAGTAGCAATGGATTTTGATCTTAAGGCTGTAATCGCTTTTAAACTATACAAACTTTCTGAAGTTCCAAAATTGATAAAAAGTACTTTGGTGGATTGTGTTTTATCAGATGGAAATAAGTTTAATTCTTCCAAGACCAAATAAATTCTATCCAATCCAAAACTAATACCTACCCCACTCACGTCTTTTAAACCGAATATGCCGGTCAAATCATCGTAACGACCACCGCCACCAATGGAACCCATTTGTACAGATTCTGGTGCAGAGACTTCAAAAATAGCACCTGTGTAGTAATTAAGACCTCGCGCTAAGGTGACATCCATTTGTAATTTAGCCGTTTTAAGACCTAATGCAGCCACAGAAGAAGCGATAAACTCTAGTTCTTCTACGCCTTTTATGCCTTCCGTAGAAGTGCTTAAAATTGATTTTAAAGATTTTAATTGTTCCGAGAAATCTCCCATCAAATTAAAAAGAGGTTCGAGTTTAGAAATCCCTTCGGCAGCGATGCCTTTATTGAGCATTTCTTCTTTGACCTTCTCCGCTCCTATTTTATCAAGCTTATCAAGAGCGACTGTAAAATCGATGAGCTTGTCTTGAGCCCCAATCAATTCGGCGATGCCTGCTAATATTTTTCTATTGTTTATTTTTATGGTAACACCCTCTAGCTTTAAATCCGAAAAAACGGCATCATACAATTGAATGAATTCAATTTCTTGCCATAAGGATTTGGAGCCGACCACATCCGCATCACACTGATAAAATTCTTGAAAGCGTCCTTTTTGAGGACGATCCGCCCGCCAAACGGGTTGAATTTGATAGCGTTTGAATGGGAATACAATGTCGTTTTGGTATTGTGCTACATAACGTGCAAAGGGCACAGTCAAATCGTAGCGCAATGCTTTCTCTGTAAGTGAATTTGAAAAGCGTGCTAAGTTGCCATCTTCAAGCGCTTGCAAATCGGCTTTTTTTACTTTATCGCCAGAGTTTAATATCTTAAAAATGAGGCGATCGCCCTCTTCTCCGTATTTTCCCAATAAGGTTTCCGCCAATTCAAAACTTGGGGTTTCAATGGGCTGGAATCCAAATTTTTTAAAATTTGATTTTATGGTACTAAAAATGTAGTCGCGATTTGCCAACTGCTTTGGAGAAAAATCTCGTGTTCCTTTAGATATGCGTGGTTTAGATACCATGGTTTTGCTTTAATTAACAAATATCTCTCTTTTTGAGAACCTATCCAATTAGATCTTCTAAATACTTGTAAAGATCGCCTTTCGTAATGCTGGATCCTTGCACGATAAGTTCAAATAGTTTGGTGTTTTTATCAGCTTCAAGCGTTTTATCGGCATTGAACAATTCGACCTCGTCGGACATCAAATTTTCTCTTAGCCAAGTAAATCCTTCTTTAGTGGTCAAATCAATGTCATCTTTTTTTATTTTAAGCCCAATCAATCGCAACTGCGATGCATCGACTTTAAACAGATACATGTGCTGCGGAGCTATATTTTCTAGATATTCTACTTTTGATAAGACGCCTTCCCAAACCAAGTCGCTAAAAATATCCAATTCTTCTTCTGCCACTTCGGGCTTCTGTTCCTTGATCTCTTTCCATTCTTCCCCCGTGATGGATTGCGTTGCTAAGAAGTTGATAAACTCTTGGTTTAATTCTTCCAACTGTTCTTTTGTAAGTCTTGTGTATTTCATAATAAATTGTAAAAAAAATGCGTCCTAATTGCAGGGCTCAAATTTATAAAATAAGATTGAATTAATACTAGAAGATAGAACGTAATCCAAATTGCAAAAATTCAAGTTATAAGTGAACCATGCGACTGTAATTTTATAAAATTGATTTTTAGCTATTTTTGAAAATATTTAATTTTCAGCTGTTTACGTAAATTAATGGATGATTTTTTTTAAAGTTTATAAACTATTTCTTAAGTTTGATAGATTTTAGACCCCAAATCTAAATCTTCATAAGCAGCTTGACCCGTTGTAAGCGATTGTTTTATTTTTAATTTTAGATGCGGGGGCAAGCAAGATGCTTGTACTAAAATCAGTTACAAATAATAACAACTAAAACATTGTGTTATTCCGGAATATATAACCGTTAACACACCCTTTTGTTGACATATAACGAGTTGGCAACAAGCGAAAAACTACGACCTGAAAATTAAAAAATGTCGAAAAAGAAAAAAAAGGATAATGGATTCTTCCAAAAATTTTGGGTTAAAGCAAGTGGAGTATTTATTACAATTGCAGGTTTAATCGGAATTGGAGTTCAAGTTGGAATTTTCAAAGGCGAAATTGATTGCAAAGTTGAGAGAATGCAGATTATTGAGGAATATCAAGAAAAATTAACCGGACACGATGAATTGTGTAAACAGACTAATATTGACAAAATCGAATCTGAAATAAATAACATTCACGAAATAATTGAATATTTAAAAGGACAGAACGATGAAAAATAAATCAATAATCTTCTTTCTGACCACAGTTACAATCGTGAGTTTAATTTTACTTTTGATTTTATTTAATTATAATTCAGAATTAGAAAATCAAATTTCTAATAAAGACAATCAGATTTCAAAATCAATTGAAAGAGATTCGCTTCTTATTCAAAAAACTCGTGAATACGCAGAAACTATAGAAAAATATGTTAATAACTGTGAATTTTCAATTGATGGAAAAAAGATTTCACCTACTGAAGTTGTTAAACTAGCAAATAAGACGATGAGAGAAAATCAAAAACTAAAAGACAGTTTGAATTATTTCAAACTTCTATCTACGCAACAATCAGAAGTTTATCCAAAAGAGTATAATAAGTTGATAAGCAAGTATCGAGATTCTCTAGAAATCTATAAATGGAAATCGGAATTAGTTCGTAAAGATTTTGGAATTATATACAATATTCAAAGAAATGGAAATAAAATGACTTCAAAACGGAATTCTAAAAAAATAGATTCTGCATTAGCATTATTTCCTTATTACAAGCATAAACTTTCAATTGATAAAGATGGATACTTTGAAATTAAAACTGACAAAGAATACAGAAGAAACAAACGGAATGAAGAAAAGAATAAACAATAAAGCCAGTTGTCAACAACCCCACCTACTGCACGAATCTTTCGTGTGGTGGTAACAAAGTTATATCTGTTAAACTAAGAAATAAATGAGTAGAAATTATAAATTTCAAAAATTGGAAGATCGTGGTTTTAGTAAGGCTTTTGATTATACCGCACAAAAAGAGCTGATTTTTGGTGTATATGTTTTTAGAAATTATGATGATTAATTTCAAACTACACACACAAAAGGATTCGTACGGTAGCGGGGAGCATTTAAAGTAATTTCTTACAAAATGCACTTAGCAGTAGATTTTATAGTCGCAATAGTATTTATTATTGCACCTTTTATTTTTTCATTTGAAGGAATAGATGCTTATTATTATTGGATTAATGGCATTACAGTTTTAACTGTAGTTAGTTTACATAAATCTGAAGTTACTGTATAAACTAAAAAAATATCATTGCTTAAAAAGGTTTATTAACTCTATATTAATAAACCTTTTTATCTTACACCAAATGAAAAAACTAATAAAAGAAATATCTAATTGTAATGTCTGTAAAGAACATTTAGAACTTGGTCCAAGACCAATAGTTTCTGCACATCGTAAAAGTAAGGTAGTTGTGATTGGGCAAGCTCCAGGGACTGTAGTTCATAAAACGGGAATTCCTTGGGATGATAAAAGTGGTGAAAATTTAAGAAATTGGATGGGGATTGACAATATTGATTTTTATAATTCTCAAAAAATTGCAATAATACCAATGGGTTTTTGCTACCCTGGGAAAGGAAAATCTGGAGACTTACCTCCAAGAAAAGAATGTGCTCCTTTATGGCACAACCCATTATTTAATAAATTGCAAGAAGTTGAATTAATTCTTTTAATAGGGAAATACGCTCAAGACTATTACCTTAAAAACGATGCAAAAAAAACACTAACTGAAACAGTGAAAAACTATCAAGAATACCTGCCAAAATACTTTGTACTTCCACATCCATCACCAAGAAATAATATTTGGCAAGCTAAAAACGAATGGTTTCCTCGTTTGGTTATACCTGAATTACAAAAAGAAATAAAGAGAATATTGAAATAAACGTTTGCTAACAAAGAACTGAGCTAAAAAAGACACTTTCACAAAACTTGTGTAAGTTTAAAACTTAGTTTGTACTTACTAAATTAGTTGCTTAAAAAGCATAACAAATCAATACACTATGTAAAAAAAAATGCGCCCTAATAATAGGGCGCATTTATATAAAATAAGATTGGATTAATACTAGAAAATGTAGCGCAATCCAAATTGCATTTGCCATCTTGATGCTAAACTAGAATCGTATCCAAACGTTTCTGTTTGGTTCGGATTGAATGAATAGTCAGGTGATTGTGTGTAATCTGGCACATAAGAGTTTGGATCAGGATCCGCATCTTTGAATGAAACTCCTACTGGTGAGACATTGTTAGGTTGTTGTACTAAGCCCCATTCTGATCTAATCAAGTTTCCAAAGTTTAAAACATCGATACTAAATTGGATAGTATTGGTTTTGTTTTCAGAAATTTTGATTTTGTAATCTTGTAAAAACTTCACGTCCCAACGCCCTCTCCAAGGAGCCAATGCACCGTAACGCTCAGCATATTGCCCTCTACGTCCACTTAAGTAATCATCTTGTGCGATGTAATTATCAAAAGCAACTGCTTGTCCTGGATCTCCTGGAAAATCCATTTGTTGAATCTCTGCAGATGTTGGCACATATAAAAGGTCATTGTTTTGAAACGATGTATCTGCGTTGATGTTTCCTGCGTAGGTATAACTAAAACGACCTCCACGAGAATATTCAAAGAAAGTAGAAATTGTTGTTCCCCATTTTTTGTTTGTTCCGTAGTTCCATTTTTTACTTGCAACACCAATAATACGGTGTGTATCACCATATCTAGAATAAGATAACTCATCTGAATTGGCATTTCCAACTACTGGGTTGAAGTCAAATGCATCTCCTGTAATTTCAGCTTCAATAGAGTTGACATCTTTTGAATCTAAATAGCTATATGCCAACATGGTATATAAACCATTGTCAAACGTTTTTTGTGCTTTGAATGATGCATTCCAAATACGTCCTTTGTCAGAATTTGTAAATACGTAAGCGTTTGCTTGACTTCCATAAGCACCCACTACATGATCAGCGGCAGTATAGATAGGTCTGTTATCCACGCCTACTAAAGTCCCTGATGGAGGAGTAAGTCCCCAGTTTTGTACATGTGCGCCATTTATATCTTTTGTGTAAGACACATCTGCAGTAAGAATCAAACCATTGTCATATTTATGATCCAGTCCTAAATTTGTTCTCCAAACTTGTGGGAATTTATAATCTGGATCTACGTTTTGTTGGAACCAGAAATTTGGGTTTCCAATTTGATTCCCTAGCCATACAAAAGGAAAACGTCCTGTAAATAAACCAGACCCTCCTCTTAATTGTATCGTGCTATCTCCTTTTACATCGTAATTAAATCCAACACGTGGTGAAATTAACCAATCGTTTGATGGCAATTGAGTATTACTCAGTTGCTGAACTTCTCCTGTATTAGGATTTACATAAGGAATTTCAGGAAAATAATCTGTAGTCCCATCAATTACATCCTGTGCTTTTTGAGCAGAGTCAAAAAACAAAGGCTTGTCAAAACGCAAACCGTAAGTTAATTTGAAATTGTCATTCACATCCCATTCATCTTGAAGATAGAAAGCGAGTTGACCCACATTGGTTTCGGCTAGTGCCCAACCATCAGAACCATTTGCTTGATTGGTTCCATTAGCACCTTGTATTAAACCGTCTATCAATCCACCAGGCTGCGCGTTGTTTAAAAATTCTTGCACAGAAGCAAAGTTTCTATCACGTCCAGCGTCTAGATTATATCCAAAAGTACCCCCGTAAACTCCTAAGTTAAAAGAATTGTCAAATTGAAACTTCTCAAAAGAGAACCCAACTGTATAGGTATGGTTTGCTTTAGAAATTGTCATATTATTAGAAAACTGAAACACTTTTTGGTCTAATACATTGTTAATTGAAAACGGCTCATGACCTGCAATAATGTAATTTTGACTTGCACCATTTTCAATAATAATACTTGGTGCAGGAGAAGACATTGGGTTTCTAAAATCATCAAAATGCGTATAGCCAACTTGAAGTTTGTTAGACACTTCATCCGATAATCTAGAATTCAATTCCAATTGAACGGATTGCAATTTATTGTTAATCTGGTATCCTGAGTTTTGAAATTGAAGCGTTGTCGCGCTCGGTCCTCTTACACCAAGTGCAGAAGGGTGTGCAGGCTTATCTCGTGAAGCATCTAACCAGTTGTATATAACCGCTAATTGGTTGTTGTCATTCACATTCCAATCTAGTTTGAAAATACCTTTACTAGATGCAGATTCGTGCGTGAAGCCTTGGTAAGTTCCTGTATCATATCCTAAATTAGCTAAAGCACTTTGTACAGCTATCAAGTCAGATTCTAAAACAACCGATTCATTAACCGCACCAGAACCTGTGTTTGGTAACCATGCCTGTCCTAAATCTGATCTTTCATCTTGCTCATAGTTAGCAAAGAAAAATAATTTATTTTTCACAATCGGTCCACCAATACTAAACCCAGTTTGCTGTTGTGTAAGACTTGGAACAAAGATATCTTGTCCTTTAATCTTAGAACCTGTCATGTCTTCATTTCTATAGAAACCATAAACAGTTCCTTTAAATTCATTCGATCCACTTTTAGTGACCGCATTCACTGCAGCTCCTGTAAATCCAGATTGCGTCACATCATAAGGTGCTGTCGATACTTGTATTTGATCGATCGCATCTAACGATACTGGCTGTGAATTTGTTTGCCCTCCTGGCGTTGCTGCATCCAATCCAAAAGGATTGTTGAAAATTGCACCATCTAAAGAGAAGTTGTTAAACTGGTCATTACGACCTCCAAAAGAACCGTTACTGGCTGTTGGCTCTAAACGTGTAAAATCAGAAGCAGATCTGGAAATTGTAGGAAGTGTCGTTAATTCTCTACGACCTACGTTTGTTTCAGCACCTGTACGGTCGCTTCCAAAAACACCTTTAGAAGTGTTTGCAGTAATCACCACTGCATCCAATTGTCCAGCATCAAGTGTTAAAGCTAATGTTAAATTTTCTGTTTTTCCTAAGGTCAAGAATACATCTGTAAACGACTGATCTTTGTAACCTATATAACTAACCGTTATTGTGTAAGGTCCGCCAACTCTAAGGTTGACAAGATTAAATCGACCGTCAATGTTGGTGGCTGCACCATAAGTTGTCCCTGTTGGAGTATGCACTGCAACAACGTTTGCGCCTGGCAAACCGGCATTGGTTTCATCGGAAATAGCTCCCTTAATACTTGAAGTTGTCACCTGTGAAAAGGACAATGTGCAAGTAAAGATGAACATAAAAAGTGTGGAAATTTGTTTCATTTTATTGAAATTTGTTTAAGTTTATGTGGCTAAATTACAACAAAAAAAGCCTATACTTTCGTATAGGCTCTAAATAAATTTCAGTTTATTAACGTTTTATTAACAATATATGATTGTTATTTAGCGGCAATAATTTCGAAAGGAAAATCAACTGCTACATCTCTATGAAGACGAATGATAGCATTGTATTTACCAAGGCGTTTTACGTTACCACCGGTAACATTGATGAATTTTTTATCAATTGAATGACCCGCTTTTTCCAAAGAGGCTGCTAAGTCAATATTGTTAACAGATCCAAATAATTTATCGCCACTACCAACTTTTGCTGATATTTTGATTTCTAAAGCTTTTAAAGCTTCCGCAATTGCTTGGGCTTCATCAACTATTTTCTTTTCTTTGAATGCGCGTTGTTTTAAGTTTTCTGCTAATACTTTTCTAGCAGATACCGTAGCAAGAATGGCTTTACCACCCGGAATTAAAGAATTTCTACCATAACCGTTTTTA
>Ga0115005_10005192_pt1 | contig 10324 bp, 7 predicted proteins | sample ArcOceMetagenome_FD_87163 | JGI IMG/M metagenome (GOLD analysis project Ga0115005, IMG submission 87163) | Marine eukaryotic phytoplankton communities from Arctic Ocean - Arctic Ocean - Greenland ARC118M Metagenome | ecosystem: Environmental > Aquatic > Marine > Oceanic | place: Arctic Ocean...
CGTCGTGATGAGTGACGAGTAGAAGGTTGCTTCTCAATTTCAATTCTGCTTCTCAATTTTGAGTCACAGCTTCTCAAAAACCTCAACCTTGCTTGTTCTTTGTTCTTTGGGCTTCGGGTTACTAAATTTGATGCCATCTTGATTGCCAACGCTACGCTACTGTAACTACCGATACCCACCATCATCTTGTCGAGCACACACTTTACTTGATCATTGAATACAGTAGCTCCTGTTATTCAACCGATTTTAAAATACTCGCATTCATACCACTTTATTTTCGCTGTAAAAATCATTTTTTCGCACAAAATTTTCTCCCCCCCCGTGTAAACTGAGAAACACTCCTGTAACAATCAACATTGGGTTCTAAAACAAAAATCTATCTTTACTTTTCATTTTTAAATGTTTTGACCAGATTTACTATCTATCTACTATCTACTATCTACTATCACTAAAAGGTGTCATGCGTTTGTGTCGTTTTGAAACACCATTGAAAAGAGAACACAACCGCTAAATTTGATGAATCTCTGCTCTTTTCAACACACCTTCACGTCTCATGGGCATTCCTGTAAAATTTGAAAATTTTCAATCAAACGGTAAGTCTTTCTGGAGTCCAAAAAAACGCACACGAGAGAACTAAGTCTTTCTCACAGTCCATTTAGCTCTGTTTGAGATGTCATAAAAATAATTATTTATAAAAGCCCCCTGCTCACCCCTATCCCGGGAAACCGACTGATTTTCAGTAAGTACATTCAAAAGCTATTTGATTCGAGATATACAATACGTAGGGGTTGTGAAATTTACCACCCACTTAATGATTTAAATACTGACTATGCTGTAAATAGTTCCCCATGCAGGACCCGAAGTGTTGGACACTTTGAATTTAATAGCAGTCCGGAATAGATGCGATGGGAGGTGCACTTCGAGGTGCGCTTTAGAAAAAATGAGGCAAAAGGAACAGTTGAGCGCAATATTTCGGGGGAAAATAATGAAATAAGAATCATAAGAACAAGCCGTTCATTCACATCAATCAACTTCTCACGAGTGATCTCATCGCACAAAAAGCAAACCAGACTGGACCTAAACGAATTACAATTCAAATTGTTTTCAAGTTGAAGCCTCTCCAAATCCTTCATCAAATCAATATTGATTACAAGAGATCTTCCGCACTCTAAGACATTCAAAATTCAGTCACTTGATTAAATAAGTTGATCACATCACCCATCTTTGTCAATCGGAATCAGGTAGATAATCAGCTTACGCCAATCGTGCTACCTACACCACATGCACCTTGTTGTTTCGAAACCAAGAAGTAATGAACCATATCCCTTCTAGCGCTACAGTCAGTACCAATAAATTGCCTCACCCAGCCCCAGCCCGTCCAAACACATCATCTCCTAGCACCAATAGCAACGCTATTTCTCCAGAAAGAAACCGACAACCACAAGTGTCCGGCAACAGCAGCACAGCTACCGAACGAACTGCCAACATATCCAACAAGGCGACAACCAACACGAACACCAAGGAACCGCACCGAAGTCTTGCCTCACCTTACAGTCCAAGAGTTAGTCCAACCCGCGGTGAATTTCAAGACTTTGTCAATCTCCAGAGGACCTTCCCATCAACTCCTAATTACGAACACGACCACACTTACCTCGACAGTGCGCCGTTTTCCCCATTCTTCCGCGCCAGTCCCAGAGTCACTCCGTCCAGATACCCAGCGCCCAGAATCTCCTCTCTCCCATCACCCCAGTACAGCTCCTCAATGAACATGGCGTCCAATGATCTCGATGCTGTCAATGTTGGCCCAGCCAGCGGTAGTAGCGGTCCAAATACATCCATCTCTGCCCGTCCGGGAAGTGGTGTCGAAACCATTCTTCGTGCTTCGGCTGATTTTGATGGAGGTATAGGTCAGCCTCATGAAGGAGAGGGACCTGCTCATCCTTCTGTTTCGGCGGAGGGGACTCATATTTCGCCTGCTAGAGAGTCGCAGAGGAATGCGAAACTATCCGTTGTTTCTCCTCCCGAGGATGAGGGGCCTAGGAGGGGTCCTCCTGCTATGCATATGCATCCAGCTGTTCCGGGATATGATTTACCAAGTGGTGAGTTTGTTTACTTTTTTCTTTTGTTTTTATTCTTTGGAATGGAATAGATTTTCCAATTTATTCTTTGATGTTCTTGGATGAACATATTCAATGTTGCTCACTTTTTCTTTCTTATTAATTTCAATCTTGCAGTTCCCGATTCTCCTTATGGTCATGCACCTAGCTATTATCAAGGCCCAGGCGGACCTCAATATCCTCCGTCGGCTTATCAATATCCAACTAGGCCTACAAATAAGAGTTCAGGTCATCCTGAAGATGCTGATCGGGATCGCTATGCCATTCCTCCTCCGTATTATCCTCCACCGTATGGATATGGATACGAAAGGGCGAATTATGAAGGAGAAGCATATGGAAAGCGTCAAAGACCAAACGATGAGCCAGTAGTCAAAAATGAACCAGATCGCGAGGGAGATCCAGCAAGATATCCTCAAGGTCCCGGTCGTCCTCCTTACTATGATAGACCGGCTCCTGGCCCTGGTCCTGGTCCTGGTCCTGGTGGCGCATACAATTATCCTCATTACTATCCTCGCCCCTCTGTTTCAGAATCGTTCGACACGGGCTCTGACGGCGGATCAAAACGTGCAAGTCCTAGCAGAAGACCTGGCCCTCCTCCTGTTTCCAAAGCACCATCCTATCCACCTCCTCCTTCACCCACTCGTTATGGAGCCGGTGCTGATTCAAGTGCTGCATCCTATCCTGGTGCCAGAAGAACACACGGACAAGGGGGAGGAGGCAGTGATTATAGCTACAGCAACTCGGCAATCTATTCGCATTCACCACGTCCACCTCAACATGGTGCGCCACCTTTTAGTGGCTCTTATCCTCCTCCGAGGTATGAAGATAGCGCAGGCCCTTCAGCTCATCCCTCAACTCCATCACATCCATCACATGCACACGACTATTACAGGGATCCAAGAGCAGCCGTTTATTCAGGCCCGCCACCTCCCGGATACTATGAAGGTCCTGGAGCTCCATCAGAGGCAGTTGACCCTTATGCTCGTATGGGCCCTCAATCTGGTGCTGCAGAAGAAGGACACCCTCTCCTACACGATGATAAAGTTTCTACTCCGCGCAGATCAAAGATGAGTGGCGATCGTGCACCCTCTAGTCCGCATGATCTGGATTCTCCCAACAAACCCAGACCTAGTACGACGGCTCAAGCAGCCATTGCTGCTGGAATGACAGAACCTCCATCTGCCAAGGAAGTTGATTTCGACATTAACGATCCTCCAATCCAGCCTGTGCTTCCACCGTCCTCAAGACCTATTATTACACAGAGCTCTGAAGTTAATATTCATGATGTTCTCTGTGGAAGAGGTGGAGGAACAAATACCCAGATTGGAAATCGTAGATTTCGTTCATTGGTGCAAGAATTCCAGCCAACGTATTTACTTTGCCGTCGGAAAGAGAAACCTTTGATTGCTAGAACTATCGTCTTAATCGTCCGCAATAGAGGGGGGCGATTCTTGAAGAAGCATGAAGATGAAGGTACCTTTTACGAGGTGGGAGACGAGAAAGCAGAGGCTAAAACAAGTCAGGCATTGCGAGAAGGTTTGGATGTTCGCGCTTCGAGATCTTCTATTGATGGCAAGAAGAAACCTGCTCGTTCAAGGAAGAAGAAGAGTCCAAAAAAGAGTCCAGATCGCCGACTTGTAGATGAAGGTGCTCCATCTGGGGAACCTACTAGGCGCGATGGACCTCCAGGTCCTCCTCCACATGAAGGTTATGCATATCCTCCACCTCCTCCATATGGTTATTATGGATATGATCCATATTATCCACCTGCATACGGAGCAAACTACGGCGGCCCAAATCCATACTCTTCTCCAAACCGAAAAAGACAACGAGCTCCACAAGCCGAAGCACCTTCTTATGAATACCCGAGCTATCCACCGGCATCACCATATACAAGTAAGAGCTATGCGTATCAGGGGTATCCTGAGCACTATGCCGGTCGTGGTCCAGCACCAGGTCAAGAAACGGGGCGTGAGGAGGAAAATCCAATGTGGGAAGTCGATTTCAGTCCTCCTAGGTCAGCGGCCAAGAGACAAGGCGAAATGGAGCATTAAGTCTTCATTTTAAGATTGGGGATGGGGCCAATAGGGACAATTACATATTTACATACATACATAAACATAGACGCACAATAATATTGATAAATTTGTTGTATTTAGGAATATCTTTTGTTTTACTTGAAATTGTATTAAATTTTCAACTTCCTCTTTATTGCGATTGCCTCTGAATGCATGTTCTCTATTCTCTGCCTACGAATGGTTACCGTATTCGGATATATGCAGAGAATGGAAGAAGAATGTACAAGCATGAAATATACCAGGTACACGTACGTAGCCATGTTGAAAAAAGATGCACATGAGATGTCTTTCGCACAAGAACCTCCACACGTAAGATCACCAAGATCCGGACGGAAACTACACTAGTTACAACTCTTCCAACGATGTCGTAATGTCATATTGACACCAAGGAAGAGCTGGTATCCTACATACATGTATCAACTAAGAATAGCTTTTATCCTAAATGTCTCTATTACTGTATTAGATAAAGCGTGTGTAAAGCAAAAGCAACCGTGCGTTTGTAGGTGTAGTACACGCACGAATTGGGTGACGGAGTGACGTAAAAAATAATTAGCTGAATAAGTGAGTTTGTTTCGATTTGAAAATGCACAACGTTAAAACTCAGTTAGAAGGTGTCAGTTTTTGTTTGTCATTCGCATTCTCAATTCGTCGTCATGCATCATCATCGCACCAAGAAAGTTCGCGAAGTCCGTCAGAACGTTTGTCCGTCGCCCTGCCATCACTCGAGGCCTTTTGTTTCACCACAGAATTTACAAATCGAATTCCATCGGAAAACCAGACAGATAAGCCCCAAAAGGGGGAGAACCATATTGCACCCCAAAATAGTGCGTCATTGAATTTCTACGTCATCTAAATGCTGAGCTGGATGTTGATCACCCCCGATCACCCCTCTGATTGGATAAAAATAAGTACGTGAGGTCTGTCTGTGGCTCCCAGGAACCAATTGTGGCGCGTTTTCAGTTTGGTACCATGCATGGAACGCAAGTACCATGTTCTGACGCTGGGCAGTCGCTGAGCGCACTGACTCCTTTTTTCTTTTTTCTCTTGTTTGGGTTCCACATTCAAAAAAATGCCAGCAGATTCGATATCATTCACAAAATTAAAATTACCATCATAAACCAACTGAGACAAACAAAAATTGTTCATCTCGTATCAATCACAAATTGATATCACATTCCATTTTATACAGAATAACTGGCTTCTGATCGGATCATTGATTTCCGGTAGAGCCTTATTTGAATTAGCAACAACGTTTCCATTTACAGGTTTCAGAAGATCTTTAGTGAAAGGTGAGAATGCAAGGTGGTCCTATTTTCACGATTGACTTACTGCAGCATCCGCTTGCTTTCCAATACTCTATGGGTTGTCTGAATGCAAGCGCAGTTGGTTCACAGAGTATATATTCTCTGAAGTTCCGGTTGCGAGCTTGTGCCTACAGTATTGGTGGTATAGGTGGTCGTGACAATTATAAATGTTCGGTTTACAGCGTTTCTCACACCATCATTTCAATTTCCCAAAACTAAACAGGAGGAACAAAACCCAAATCTAAAGACACTCTCAATTTCTTAATTTTACCAACAATATGAAATTTCATCCATCAGCAAGTATGCCCGTCCTTAAGGACCTCGATAGCTCCAGCGACTCTGGAGATTCAAATAGTACTAGTACGGTAGCGCGCACTGTTTCCTCCTTGGGACTCAATTCCCTCGATGACGAGTTTTTGGAGCACGCTCCCACCGTCACCCCTCATACTACACACAAGAAGGTTCTCGTCACTGGAGGTGCTGGGTTCATCGGATCGAATGTAGCCGAATACCTTCTCGAGCGTGGTGATGACGTTGTAATCGTAGACGAAGTCAATGATTACTATGATCCCGCTATCAAGGAAGGAAACCTCCAGCTCCTTAGAGACAAAATGGAAGGTCAAGAGGGCCGTTTGGCAATTTACAAAGGAGATATCTGCGATGAAGCATTCATGCAGGATTTATTTGAACAAGAGAGACCCGAGTGGGTATGTCACATGGCTGCACGTGCTGGAGTCCGTCCCTCCATTCAAGATCCTTACATTTACATCCATTCCAACATTCGCGGAACGACTAATCTCATGGAGCTCTGTCACAAATTCAATGTCCAGAACTTTGTCTTTGCTTCTTCCTCTTCGGTATACGGTGGATCTACCTCTACTTACTTTTCCGAGGAAGAGAATGTGGACAATCCTGTATCTCCCTATGCAGCTTCCAAGAAAGCTTGCGAGCTTTTGGCATACACCTACCATCATCTCTACAAGTTGAATGTATCCGCTCTTCGTTTCTTCACCGTCTACGGACCACGTGGTAGACCCGATATGGCGCCTTTCAAGTTCATTGACAGAGTCAGTCGCGGATTGGAACTTCAGCAATTTGGAGACGGATCCTCTAGTCGCGATTATACATATATCGACGACATCGTCGATGGAATCGTCAGAGCCATTGACCGTCCTCATGCTTACGAAGTATTCAATCTTGGAAAAGGTGACGGAACATCTCTCAAGGATTTCCTCCTCCTCGTCCAGAAGCATGTCGGAAAGAAGGCCAATATCAAGATTATGCCCGATCAGCCCGGTGATGTCCCATACACCTGTGCGGATGTGAGCAAGGCTTACAGACTGTTGGGTTATAGAGCCCAGGTTCCTTTTGAGGAGGGTATCAAGAGAACTGCAAAGTGGTACAAGGAAGCTTATGAGAAGAAGAACATCAACGTGTGTCCTGAAACTCAAGCGAATGGTCTTGGCCGTGCTGCTTCTTGTGTCAACCTTGATCCTCAAAATCAGTCAATTTCTGCCTAAGGTTTTGATTGATTGGTAGATTGATCCCTTCGTCCCCGGTTCCATTTTGAATTTCCAGTTTGTCATTAGCCTTTGTTTCGATGAAGGATTTCAAACTTATTATATATATATATGATTGTCAAGAAATATAAAAATTATAAACATTGCATATTTTTTCCCACTTCATGCACGTATCATACACGTATTATTAAAAATTGTATTCAAATAGCTGTGAGAGATGTATTCATTTAGTATTTGCTGTGAGACTCGTAGTATCAATGATGATGAAGCAAAGTTTATTGTGTTTGGGCCAAGTTTGGGCGCCAAATAAGTTTCAAAATTCGAATGCATCTTCACAAGAATCTTCTTCTGTTAGGTAATGAGCCCATGTATTTTGGTGGAGGAAAAGCATTCTCCAAAAAGCCTCCCTGCCTCCATCCACGCCACGACAACACCCACCACGACGGACGAAACGAGACGAAACATGAAGGACGAAGAACAAACACGAAACAGGAAAGATCTGTGGGAAGAAACTTGGAACAACTGTCTTCCATCCTAGTCATTCAATTCATCCAAACAAAACAACAATTAAGAAACATGACTGCTCCCCTCGACCTGTCTGCTCTCCAAGATGAGATTGATGCTATGGCAGCTCAAGTCACGAAACAGGGCGGAGAAGTCCGCACCCTCAAGAAGAACTCTGCCTCCGACTCTGATGCCATCGGTGGGGCCGTCAAATTGTTGCAAAGCCTCAAAATTGATCATAAGGCTCTTGTAGACAAGATGGAGGAAGCTTCTGGTGGAAAGGATTCTTTTAATCGCCAGGCGTTTGATGATTTGGTGTTGAGGAAAATGTTTGTCATTCCTAGTTTCGAGATTCATGGTGGTGTGAAGGGTTTGTTTGATTTGGGTCCTCCTGCTTGTGCTCTCAAGGTGAGTTGAGTTAGTTGTCGTTTGTATCATATTGTTATCTGGATACGTTATATGGTACATGAAATGCATATGTTATAAGTTTCATGTTATATGTTGGACTGATGACTGATGAATAAAAATATGTTTCAATATTCTTCAACATCCATCCATAGGCTGCAATGCTCGATACATGGCGCAAACATTTCATTCTCAACGAAAACATGCTCGAAATGGAGTGTACATGCCTCACACCAGAGTCAGTACTCAAAACATCCGGGCACGTCGATCGTTTCACCGATCTCATGGTAAGAGACACCGAATCCGGAGAATGCTTCCGTGCGGACAAACAGCTCGAAGATGCCATCGACACTCTTATCGAAAATAATCCCACCATGCCGAGCGAAGAGCAGGAAGATCATTTGCGCATTCAGCGCCAGGCGGATGCTTTCTCGCCGACCGAGATTGACGAGATGTTGATTAAGTACGATTGCAAGGGACCCAGTGGAACACCGTATTCCCCCTCGTTTCCATTTAACCTCATGTTTAAAACTAGTATCGGACCGGAGGGAACTTCGGTCGGTTTCCTTCGTCCCGAGACTGCTCAGGGTCTGTTCGTCAATTTTAAGAGATTGTTGGAATACAATGCGCAAAAGATGCCTTTTGCTGCTGCACAGATTGGTCTTGGATTCCGTAATGAAATTGCTCCTCGTGGAGGATTATTGCGCGTTCGCGAATTTTGCATGGGAGAAATTGAGCATTTTGTCAATCCTGCAGATAAGTCCCATCCCAACTTCCCCTCTGTTGCGGATAAGGAACTCGTTCTTTTTGGAGCTGATGATCAGCTTGGAAGTGGTAAGACAACGACTATTACTGTAGGAGTAGCCGTCAAGTCTGGTTTGGTGAATAACGAAACTTTGGCTTACTTTATGGCCCGTACCCAATTGTTCATGGAGCGTATTGGTATGGATCCCGCACGTCTTCGATTCCGTCAGCACTTGAAAACTGAAATGGCGCATTATGCCACTGATTGCTGGGATTTGGAAATTAAGAGTTCCTACGGTTGGGTGGAATGTGTAGGACATGCAGATCGCGCATGTTATGATTTGGATGTTCACGCAAAGGCTACCAAGACACCCATGGTTGCTACTCTTAAACTCGATAAACCGCGGGAGACAGAGGTGGCGAAGCTCAAGCTTGACCGTAAAACCCTTGGAAAGTCGTTCAAGGCTGATCAGCGTGTTGTAAGTGGGATCTTGGAAACTTTGGCCGAAGACTGGAGTACTTTTGCGCCCATTGCTGCTGCTCTTGAGTCAGAAGGCAAGACTACCGTTGATAATTTCGAAATCACAAAGGAGATGGTTACATGGAAGAAGGTTACCAAGAAGGTGCATGAAGTTAAGTTCACTCCTTCAGTGATTGAACCTTCATTCGGTATGGGACGTATCCTGTACTCTCTTTTAGAACATTCCTTTTACATCCGAGAAAATGATGAGCAGCGTTGCGTCATGAGGTTCAATCCTCATGTTGCTCCTCAAAAGTGTGCTGTGCTTCCCATCAGCGCAGGTCCTGAAGTAAATGCCATCGTTGATGAAATTGCAGCTTCTTTGATGCAATTTGATTTAGCTACTCGCGTGGACAAGTCTACGGCTTCTTTGGGACGTCGTTATGCTCGTGCTGACGAAGTTGGAGTTCCTTTCGCTGTGACTGTTGATTTCGAATCTATTACCGATGGTTCCGTCACTGTTCGCGAACGTGATAGTACTGTCCAGGTCCGCTTGCCAAAGGCAGATGTGACCAAACTCATTTTCGACATTGTCCACAATAGAACAACATGGGAAGAAGCGAAGGCAAAGTATACTGTTGTTAGTGTTGACGAAGAGGGAAATGCAAAGGAGGCCACTGCTACCGGTCCTACAGTGGTCGCTAAGACTTCTCGTGGCGCCTTCTCTAGACCTGCTGAGAAGATCTAAGATCAAACTTATTAATAACTAGTCTACACGTAACCTCGTGGTATTACATTTATATGGGCAAATTTTCTAAACAAAAATGAAGTTACTTGCGACGCTTGCTTGGATCTCCCTGTCGCTTGATCCGTATTTGATCCTGACATTTTACTACATAGATTTCTGTTCAAACCCCGATTTCTCTGAAGCAAGCACGGGTTAATAAGGGTTAAGGGTTAAGGGTTAAGGGTTCTTCGTTTTTACTATAATAAAAATGAACCCGGAAAACTGTCTTCTAGCTGTACCGAGTACATCATGTGTGTTGTGACTATTTTGATGCAAAAACTGAGCATTTTTTAGCAAAATAATCTCAAATTTCAAATGAACAGAATTATTGATTAGGACATTCTATTGCTTGAAAGTCATGATGCAGCATTCAAGACTGTGAATTTAATCTTCTTCTCTATGCAA
>Ga0115005_10005195_pt1 | contig 10319 bp, 5 predicted proteins | sample ArcOceMetagenome_FD_87163 | JGI IMG/M metagenome (GOLD analysis project Ga0115005, IMG submission 87163) | Marine eukaryotic phytoplankton communities from Arctic Ocean - Arctic Ocean - Greenland ARC118M Metagenome | ecosystem: Environmental > Aquatic > Marine > Oceanic | place: Arctic Ocean...
AAACCTCATCGTATACAAAGCCCTTGACATGTTGAAATTTGGAGTGCTGGTTGAGTTATTTATTTATGTATGTTCAAGGAGATACGAAGAGTTCAGAGTGTTCTTTATTCATCAGTGATGATGGACGATGACAGTAGTCACCAAGTGGTCATCATCGCATACATCATCAATCATCACTGACTTTAACCAAAGCTTGACATCATCATCAGCAGGTCGACAATAAACTGTACCACCCCCTTTAATAACCGTCGTACAGGGAATTAAGATAACGGTTTCAGTATGACACTATCCAACCCACGAACGATTTAGTCACAGAAGTGCACAAACGGTCGTTTGAACAGATAGAGGCGTCGCCAAATAATGTTTTCGCCAAAGCATCAAAAAGGCGAGGGCCAAATACTTTCACACTGATTACAAGCATCACAGCAGTAGAATTGCAATCTACAAGGCCAAACAATTTCACACTGATTACAAGCATCACAGTAGAATTTCAATCTATAATCTGCATAGATTGTTTCCATCGAAGTGCAATTGAAATATGGAAAATATGCAATTTATTGGAAACCTGAAAAACGTTCCTAATGCAAAGGATGTGATTGGAGGAGGATATTCGCAGTCCGAAAAGAGTTACAGTAGGAATGATGATGAAGGTTCACATTCACATTCCTCTCTACATTCACGAGACTTTGATGGCGATGTCCCCTACGTTGACTCTCTTGATGATATACTGTGCTCTTCTGGAGAGGATGTCTTCGATGGAGAGGATGAATACGTTGAAGAGTTCAAGCCAGTTGATATCAAACGCAAGTTTCGTTCTAGTTATGAAGATATGGAAGAATTTGGATCCAATTACGAGGAAGAAGCAGACGAACATATGGATTCAGACGCAGATGTTGATTTAGACGCAGATGTGGATGCAGATGTACAGGAAGCAGAAGAATCAATCGATGAAGAAATAGGAGAAGGAGAGGACGACGAATATCATATTAGCGAAGATGATGTTCCAGAAGACCATGATTGTGAGGTTCTAGAAGGTTGTGGCAATGATGATATGGAAGGCTTCTTTGAAGAAATCGAGAAAAGCAGTAATGATAATGAGGCAAACGACTATCGAGAGATTGATTGCGATCGCCGCGATGGTTGTGACAGTACTGCTAGTAGAGATGTTGCTTCAATTTCAACAGAGAGAAGCTCGAGAAGTCATTCGAGTAGTCCACGAAAGGTAACTTTCAATGAGAAAATCGAGCCCATGGGAGATACTATCATCACTCCTAAATCGAGATCATTGCTACGAGCTCTCCAACAGGTACGAGATAAAGATAAAAAATGGAGTCCTGTTGCAACCACCAAAGGCAGGAAAGCGCCAACCCCATACCACAAGCCTGTTGCAAAAGAACCTTTGAATCTTCCTAGGTCTCCTCCATTGAGGACCCCGCCAAGAATTAACAGGCGTCCCAGCTCTAATTCAGTACCTTCGTCTCCTGAAGTTGCTCAAGCAAGATCCACAGCTACGTCCAGTCCAAGGAATTCTCTGAGAATGGGAAAAAGTAGAGTCACCAATGGTTCACCAGCGACCAAGATTGGGAAGTCGAGCCCTTCTCGCGCCACCATTGTCGTCAAAAAGAACAAACAAGGATTGACAATTACCGAGCCTCCCAAACTTTCCCAAAATTCCCATCGCAATTATTCATCTTATTCGCCGGATAAGCTCATTTCGCCAAGGAGTTATCGTTCTCAAGAAGCTTCTGAAAAGATAAGCTCGCCCAGAAAGGCTACCATGACTGAAATGAAAAACCAATTCTTTGAAAACTTCCGCGGCTACTCTCCTGCAAAGGGAAAATTTGTTCCTCGCACAACTATCCCAAAGCCCTTTTCATTTCTCACTGAGGAGAGAGGAGCATTCAGACGACTAGCACATCATGTTGAAGGGGCCGATACCGATGAACACTATCGTCCGTTTAAGGCGCTAGCGATGCCCAATTATGATAATGATCCTCTCTTTCACGGAATAGTAAGGATGCAGCAGGGGGATTTCGTAACTGTCCCTGAACCATTCCAACTTTCTATATACAAGCGAGCCAATGCAAAGTCGGCAAAACGAATTCAGGACGATGGAGACATTGGAAGATACCGCTTCAAGGCACTGCCAGTGCCAGACTTTTCGTACAGACCTCTGCACGCTGGCCACGATGTGCATTTTACTGTGCCATTTCCATTTCATCTCAGAATTGATGAAAGGCTTGCTGATAGGATCAGATTCCATGGAACAAAGAGATCAAACCTGCTGGCCGGTGTTCATGTTGCATGTTTGATACAAAAGGCCAAATCTCTTGATGCTTTGGATCGAAAAGAAGAACCCAGAAGTAAAAAGGTCACGCCCAAACTTCATGTATCTCCAAAGCCCCCAACAACTCCTCGCAGATCGCCACGAAACTGGGGCAATGCCAGCGATTCCAGAGCTGTGAAATTGTTCAAAGCTAGGCCAATGCCTGACTTTTCGAAAGCAAAATCACCAGAGATTGGATCAAAAGATATGAATCATATGAAAACAGAGTCGCCAGGGACACTAGGAAAGAGCAATGCGAGAAGAAACACATTTCAGAAAAGTCCAAAATCGTTTTCTCCCCAAATGAAGAGTCCACACCGACTCGTTCGAAGTGCAGATAGAGCAAGTCGCCCGGGATCGATTGCGTCATCTCCTGCTTCTCCATTCAAAGCACGAAAAATGCCTGACTTTTCGAAACATCCCGTCACACCAAGTTCTGCCAATAGTGTGAACAGCAATCGTTCAAGAGCATCTCCTCGTACATTCAAAGCACGACAAGCGCCTGACTTTTCGAAGCCACCAAGCCCGGCAAGAAACATTTCAATTGCATCTCCGTCCAACGGCCGAAATATTCTTGATATGCCAATGTCCTCCAAGAATACACCAAGTCCAGCCAATAGTGTTACTAGTATTCGCTCAACTACAGCTACATTCAAAGCACGAAAAATGCCTGACTTTTCGAAACCTTTCTCCCCCATCAAGAAGCCGCCAAGCCCCGTAAATAGTTTCAGTGTTATGCATTCTCTTTCATCTGGGACCTCATTTGCGAAGAGAGATACCGCTGACCCTTTGACCCCAAGTAGCTCTGTTTCCTCGCAAAAAATCAACTTTAGAGCGAAGATAATGCCGAATTTTTCAAAGCCTTTTGTTCCTGCTAAGATGAGTCCACGCGCTGTAAAATCTGCGCCATCTACTCCTTATGGAAGAGCTGAAGTGTCATTGGGCAGTGACCAAACGTTCAAGTCGACGCCAATGGCACTCTCCACAGATCCCTCTGCTCCGGGGAATCAAGACAAGTCTGTATCTTCATCTAGCCCTGGCAGTATTGGGATGAAATCAGAACAGATGCGCAATAGACAGCCTCTTACAGTAAAGACGACTGATACAGCTAATGAATTTAAGGCTCGTCCAATGCCTAACTTTTCAAAGCCCTTCCTTCCCGTCAAGAGGTCAACCATCGAGGAAGCCCTAGTCAAAGCTGTCGAAGACAAGAATATTCTTGACATACTTAATCAAAAGTTGAATGACTACAAGGCAAAGCTTGCTACGGACGAATACGATGACTCAAATGACAGGGATGTCCGGGGCAAATTAAAAGATATGGCAGATGAAGTTGTGCACAAGGTGCTTCAAGATTTTTTGAACACGGCGAAGTCTGCTGGAGTCGAGGCAGCCTATTCTAATCTGAGCCAGGAATTTAGCCTTGACTCCTTGACAAACCCTTCTCAGGACTTTAGCTATGCTGCCATCGCGGATACCTCGTCCCGTTCCTCTTCTAGTTCTGAATCAATGAATAACAAAATAGTTGATCAGCATTTGTCTGATTCTACTTTGGGAGAGTCTGATTTCTCTCTTGCCAGTCATAGTTCAGGCGAAGTTGACATGTCTTATCCAAGATCACCCCCCAACACGAATGAGGAACATCACGAGGAACATCAACAGCACAACGAGGAGAATTATGTGTTTAATAGAAGAAAAGTCGGCGACAATATGTTTGAAGGTGGTAAAGATGATGCTAACGTTGAAATTCAGAACACCAAACTTGACCTAGCATTGGATAAAAGTAGGCCCAGCGAGAACGATAAGCCTGACAGAGATGTACCATTGCAGCCGGTTAATGACCAACGGGGCTATGAGGAGGAGGGCGAGGAAGCATCCTGTGTATCTTCGTGCATTGCTCTGAACCTAGAGACACCTGGGCATATTGAAGCCAACACAGTCTGTAATAATCAAGAGGATATGGATACAAGTCTTGACCCGAAGAATGGTCTCCCACCATTGCATATGAAAACAGACGGTGAGAAATGTGAAGAGAGAGCCCATGCCAGAATGGTGGCTATGATTGATAGGGACCTAGATAGTGGAAGCGTCTCAAGTCATGGCGAATCTTGCTCTGCTGCCACAGCAGATGTGAGTGAATCTGCGATGCCCTTGTTGATGGTGATGAATCGATTGAATGAGACGATGAAAAAACTTACTGCCATTGAAAGAGAGAGTGACAAGCTCATTTCACAACATTCATCACCTGTTCCGGAAAATATCACGATGGAAACTGGTGTCTCCAATATCTATAATGGAGAAAGTATTGTGGAAAAGAGTTCTGATAATACTGAACAAGAGATACATCCATTGCGTGACTTATCAGCGAAAGAACCACAATACCAAGGTCTTGAAGTCCACAATGGTGACAATTGCATCGAGTTACGCTCTCCTAGAGGAAACTTTGGTGATGATTTTGGATCTGAAACAGATACATTCAGAGCAGGATGGAAAAGAGCTCTCCAACACATGGACTTGAGGGATAATCCAGAGAACTGTGCAGATGATAGCACGACCTCTAAGATGGGATCGCTTTCTGCAATTACTGAAGAAATAGCGCCAGAGCTGTCTGCTCAACAAAGTTCCTATGGCACACTTTCGAGGAAGGTCCATGCAATTGCAGGACATTGTTACGGCAGGAAATCTGTTGATTCTACAGCATTCGATTTGTCCAAATACGCAGTTGATAAAACATTGAAAGACGCCCCCAAGGCTTCGATTCTCGATTCAATTATGCATTGTTGCTCTGGAAAAAATGTTCATTCTCCGAGAACCCAGGAGTTGCAACTGCTGGAAGATGGACGTGACGATGATGAATGCTAATGCTGGGGCAGATCAATTGTGTTTTTAAAAGTAGATGTTTCTTGTATTAAAATCATATAATTTTACGAAAGTGATCAACGAGAAATTAGTTAATAATAATCGAAAATGCACAGTGAACATAGCACAAGGGCATCTCGGATCTTTTATTTCAGTCTGGCAACGACGACAGATCTATGCGTACTGTTTCCCGAGATGTACCCATTGCACTCACAAAGCAGGATCAACTAATCTCTCGTCGATCAAAATGGCCATCTTTTTTTCTAAATGCCTCCAATGGGCGAGAGAGAATGGTTGTCCAGAGGATGATGACAGCGTTACGATTTAGTATAGGGGGCTCACGGCTCACGAAGGAAAGCGACGTTTTGCGCTGCAATCTACTAAATACAGGGGTTACATTAGCAACCTGACGGTGAAAAAGAAGTTCTGTATTTCAGCAGTGCAGTACAAATTCGGATTCCAGAGACCCTCTACCTTTGCGTCAACACTATTGATCGTCAACACTATCATGTTCGTTGGGTTCACTGAGGCAGTTTTCGTTTGAATCAGATGGGTCAGAGATGGTGATCACGTAAGAGTCTGGCCAGGCTCCAAGTATCAATTCAGATGTTGCACCTAAAACGGCAGTATGTCTGTACGAGACACTTGAGGATGAATATAATTTGGATCAGTGTGCACAATTTCAAGCGATTTGGACCAGATTGATATTAAAGTGGGTAATCTTCTGAATAATAGAAGCGCCGGTGTTGGGATAAGGTTCTTCCAAGTGGGTATTACTGTTAAAGCCACCAATGAAAGAAGGAATGGACCCATTTCTTGAAGTCCTGCTTCTCTAGTAGAGAGTGGAGAGAGAAGTAATATTTAGCATATAGAGATTATTTTATAGTGTTCATCTTTCCGGTATTCGTTGACGTTCGCCAAGAAGATAGCTTCCAATTGTCCGTGATCGTCCAGAGGTACCTCCTTTCATGTAGTAATAGAATAGTAAATTAGAATCCAACCTCTAATATTGACAAGCACAAGCTCTCCATTTATCTGTGCCTGAACAATATCAGAGTATTCTTGATCTCTATAAATTCTTCCGTTCCTATTGATAGCAACAATAAATGAAACGCCATTTTTGTTGATAGCCAATGCTGGACTACTCTGTGGGTGAACAGGTGCGACCTTCCTCTTTTTACAGGCGAAGAAGCAACTCATGCACATACCATCCAGTTGCAACCAATTGTAACCTTTTTTGTTCAATGAATTGAAGACCACAGGACTTGGTTGACCAGCACCATTCAATGGCGTTTTGTAACATACGAACATTTTATTGAGTTCACCAAGCTTCTCATCAGTATCTGAAAGCATCTCGAATTGTCCAGTCGGACCTGTGATACTGTAACGATATTTCTGTAGAAATTTGGGCGAATTAGCAAGCTCTTCGTCTGTGGTCAAAAAGCCTCGGATGGTGTCTACACATAGACGAGCCACGTTTTCTTTACCGTCATTACATTCGATGGGGATAAGCGTCAAGTCTGATACAAGCACTGCCTCTGTTGTAGTAGGATTTTGATTCTTTCCATGGCTGATGAAGTTCCCTTTTTGTTGAGTACTCTCCATTTCAAAGAAAGTGTGTATCTCCTTAGCACCTTCGTCAATTTTGGTGACTGATGCAGGTTCAGTCATGAGATTAAATGAAATTGACATTGGACACGGAGAGTGTTTGATACTACCAAGAACCTTACTCCTAAGCTCCTCATTATCTCCTCCTCGTCTCATTCTCATTTTCTATTTTTTTGGGCATCTACAGAGCGATCTTTTTAAAAAGAGAAATAAGAATGTTAGTCAATATTTTATACAGTAGTAGTATGAACGGATGAATAGCAACAGAAACTTACGCGGAAGAAAGTGCTGTTGTATGAAATGGTAGCCAATATGTTCGATTGCCTCAGCACGTATCAATACTTCTCTTTCAAGATCAGTCCATGCATCCCCCTCTTTAAGATCAACTTTACCAGTCTTGAGCAGACACATGAGATTGTTAAGACTGTTTGTGGTTTCACCAAATTCGAAAGCCTCGATTAGCTTTTGAGCATTGTTTAGTTGGATTGTAAGCGAATCGATCTTAGCATTCGCGCGTATCAGTTCGACATTCTCGCCTGATTCCCTGTGCAATGTCCAGTTAAAACCAATTTTCTCCATCATGACAATCTTTTCGTTGGGAATAGCGATTGTTCTGAACGCATCTCTCTGACTTTTGCACCAAGTAAACAAACCTGTGTTCTTTCCCTCGTTCAAGGCATTACAGGACCCATTGTCTTTACTAAAAACCCTCAATTGATCGAATCTCTCTTCCCATGTATGTTTCTTCTGTAACGACCAAGCAAATCCAAGTTCCTCTAGTGCTTGACGACGCTTTTTAGGTACCCCACCTTTGTTCCCATCTTGGTTTCGCTGTACTTTAACCCATTGACCTAACGTGAAATGACTGTGAGACTCTTTGCATTACTTATTGTGACACAGCAACATCCAATCTGCACTTTCAAATGAAGCACGTACTCTAGTCCGCCCTTTTACCTCATAGGCACATTGCAATTTCCATGGGCCCGTTTGTAGATCTTCAATTCTTTGAGCCGTGAATTCCAAACATGAGCACGATCTGTTTCATAAGAACTTGCAGGAGTACCTTCATCAGAACTTGCACTGGTCTGGCTATCATTATCTGTTATTGCCGTAGCTTCTTCTTCTTCGTCGACGACTTCAGATCCAATGTTTCAAATCATGAACGCGGTCAAAACCCAAGGTCAAAATTTACCCTTTGTTATCTCCGCCATCCTCAACATCTAGCGCTAATGATTCTTCTATTATTTCGTTTCTTCAGCTGATCTTTTCGTCAAAGTTAGGACGCGCAATCTGAGGTGGAATATTACTCAAATCCATCTTCTCCCCAAGAATTAAAAAATGTATTCGTGACAAAGGCTGTTGCAGGAGCTACATTGCTGCCAATTCCTTGGCTCTGACAATTTCAGACTCCCAGTTATAAAACATGGTGTACTCACGAAAATGCAATTCATCAACAGGAGCTACAATCGAGGAAATGATGCGTCGATTCAAAAAGGCAGGACCAACGTCAAGGGCTGCACGAGAAAGTTTGATAAGGATGGGGAAAGCTCCGGCCAAAATGTGGTGGGAAAAAGAAGCTGGTGCTGGGCCTTTGAAACCACAACTGCTCTCTCCGGCGAATTATTAATTCAAAGGATACAAACACTAGCAAGACAGCGTGGTAGGTAGGGTGCACTATTGTTCCAATTCGATTCGGAGTTCCCCGGAGTAGAAAGTAAAGTAGAATACAGATAATGCAAATGCAATGTCATTACCAAACAAGACAACACAAGGGATAAAACTAAAGTTACATGTATCATAAAGAACTTCTGTCTACGCGCATTTCGTCCTTGTTCTTGTGCTTTGCTTACATTGTATCGTTTGCTCTATCTGGTGTGTTTTATCTTGACATCACTCCACAAGCTACGCTGCAGTACAACGCCATTCCTCGTAAGCCTCTATAATTATGTCTTGACGGTAACTCTAGTGCTACCTTGGAAGAAACAGTTTCCCCACACTAGTTCCTTCTTCATACACCACGTACGCATATTTGGTACACACAGGAGTCGCATGCATCCCTTATCATCATCTAAGGCTCCTCCTTCTTCTTTCGTAACCTTGACGGCATCTGCCAATTTATTTTCTTGATTATTGCAAAATACATTGCTGTTCAAATACTATATAGTATGTACCCCAATGTCGACCGGAGGAACGACTTGCAAAACTTGATGATTTGGGCTTTTCTTGGGATCCTCAACAAAGCATCTGAACGATAGGGATGGCGATGATGATACCTTCGAGGTAGAAATCCGAAGAGAAAGAGTGCGTTTCTTGTTGGAAGCCGTACAAAGTTAGAAGAACTGTTTTTAATTGATAAATCCAGTAAGTTTACATCTGTTACTAATTTTATCGTCTCAAACAACGAAGGATTGTTTTTTTATTGCTTCCTGTGCCCTGCGGACTGTATAGGTGGAAGTTTAGATAGAACTGGGATTCCAGTCATTTTCTTTGTCCGTTTCAAACTCCTCCACTTCTTCTTCAATGCTGCGCTCTGTTGTGGTCGGAGTCTCTCATTCTTCATCAGACTCCTCCTTATTGGTGTATCTTATTCCTGTACACTTATTTTATAACCTAGGAAAGGACGATTAACAAACAATTCCACATTTGATTGAACCAAATACTGTGTTCGACATTTATTTTCGCTTGATTTCAACCTTACAGACGAGAAGGATGATCGGTAAACACGTTGAAGGATTAGCAGAAGGGATTGGCTATGCAGGAATTGATGCTATCACTGCCAAGGTGTTGGCATTCATCGCAGGAGATTAAAACAGGCGATGTTGTGCCAGACATGGGATCGGAACCGAGTCTCACATTGCTACAATACTGTGAGCTCGGCAGGAAAATTACGAACTGGTTTCGTAGAGAATTATTTCTTCAGAAACGAACTCGAGCCGTACAGTCTTGGAGGGCGATCTTTAGGATCACCAGGTTGTCAAATGAAATCTTGCAAGAAGTGCACAACAAGATTATATGGCTTTCGTTATGTGGCTTACAACAGTTTCCGTTCAGTTCATGAGCAACATTAGAATTGGAATCAAGTTCCTGTTCGAGTGTGGCAAGATTGCCAAAAACCATTTACAGTTGTTGGCATTTCCAGCTTGCCCCAGTGACCATTTTTCCTCGCTCAATCGCAACATTGTCCTTTGAACCTTACATTAATATCCTCTCTCTCTCTCTCCTTCTCACATCTGAAGGGAGGCAGTGTGAGAACAGAAATCTCGAATCTGGGTATCACTACCTGTACTAGTCTTTACACCACCAGATTGCCTGTCTGATGTGTTGATGGTTGCCCAGTTGATCACATTCTTTGTAGACGAATGACTCTAGTCTTTGCCGTACGTTTTCCATCTGTGCCAATTTTATACGTGACGATGTTGTACGCAATAACATTACTCTCAATACTTTCATTCGGTGACCCACCTGCTGCTCCCGTGGACAAGTAACCGGCCATGGTCTGAGAGTAGATTCCTCCAAGGTCAAAGAC
>Ga0115005_10005196_pt1 | contig 10318 bp, 10 predicted proteins | sample ArcOceMetagenome_FD_87163 | JGI IMG/M metagenome (GOLD analysis project Ga0115005, IMG submission 87163) | Marine eukaryotic phytoplankton communities from Arctic Ocean - Arctic Ocean - Greenland ARC118M Metagenome | ecosystem: Environmental > Aquatic > Marine > Oceanic | place: Arctic Ocean...
ATTCATAGCTTATTGGGTACCTCTAATGACTATGAAAAAGTGGCCAATACTGGGCAAAATCGCTCTATCAATAGGAAGCGCTGGCACTTTAATGAGCTAGAGGCATTGCTAGATTCTCCGTTCTCTCAGCATCACAAAGTCTTGACCCGTATTTCTCAATTGATCCGCATCCGTAAAGCACAGCCAGCATTTCACCCCAATGCAACGCAGTTTACGCTACAGTTAGGAAACCAAATCTTCGGCTACTGGCGCCAGAGTTTAGACCGGAAACAAAGCATATTCTGCATTAGCAATATCAGTGATGACGAGCAAACGATTCTGTTATCCGATATTAACTTAATAGGCACTGATAATTGGATAGATCTCATCACTCGCGATGAAATAGCGCTATCCAGCGGTTTCTTACAAATGAAGCCTTATCAAGTTCTTTGGATCAGTAACCAAGATTTTGAATAAATTAACTGACTAACTTTTATACCGCGGTAAGGATACTGCGGTGTTATGATTAACATCTCATTTCAAAATGCACATTTGCCATGCGCGATATTAATACATTTTTATTTGATCTTGACGGCACATTGGTAGATTCGGCACCGGATTTGGCGACATCGTTAAACCTCACGCTTGCTGAATTAGGCGAAGCCCAATTCTCCTTACCCGAAATTAGAAGCTGGGTGGGCAATGGCGCAAAAATGCTTGTGCATAGAGGGCTATCTGGCAGCCATGAGGTTGATAATTCTATTCCAGAGACTTACCTAAACAACGCGCTTGAGGTCTTCCTTCGCCACTATGAAAAATATGTTTGTGACGCTTCAACCCTCTATCCTAATGTAAGCGATACCTTGCGCACGCTAAAACAAAATGGATTTAATCTCGCTCTGGTAACAAACAAGCCGAAAGCATTTGTTCCCGCTATTCTTAAAAATTTCAGCATCAATCACTTATTCGACCTATGTATTGGTGGCGACTCACTTGAAAAAAAGAAACCGTCCCCGCTCCCCCTTTTACACGTATGTGAAGTGCTTAACGTGTCTCACTCTCAATGCGTGATGGTAGGAGATTCTAAAAACGATATTCTTGCAGCTAAAGCGGCCAATATGAGAAGTATTGGCCTTACTTACGGCTACAATTACGGGCAAGACATTTCAATTTTCCATCCTGACTGGGTGATGGATGACATCGGCAACATGTTGAATATTTTAAGCCTGAGTCATTAACGCACTGAACGTTTAACAACTTTTCAAAAATTTACCGAGCAAACGTCGCCATTAGCCAGCTGACTATACTTAATTTCACACGTTAACTTTTGGTATAACGTGTTTTTTTCTGTAATATCCGCCTGTTAAACAATTTCATGGAGTTTTTGGTATGTCATCTAAATGGCTTTCGCTAGAAGAAGCCCTCACAAAAGCGTTGGACGCTGCCAAAGCAATAACCGATGTTGAACAAGTGAGTATTTTTGACGCACATAATCGCATTTTGGCGCTAGATGTTGTTGCAAATGTAGACGTACCACCATGGGATAATTCTGCGATGGACGGCTATGCCGTTAACACTGAAGAACTGGAACAAACGGCTGCATCAAAGCTGGAAGTACAGGGTGTTATTACTGCAGGCATGCGCGCAGATACTCCCCTTCAACCCGGTAAAGCATTCAAAATTATGACGGGAGCGCCCGTTCCTGAAAATGCTAACGCGATTGTAATGATAGAGAACACCTCGGAATTCGAGGGCGCAGTGGTGATAAACAAACGCCCTATCGCACAAGAAAATATTCGCAAAAAGGCGAATGATATAGCATGCGGCGACACGCTCGTAAAAAAGGGAACGCGCTTACATGCTGAGCACCTAATGTTGCTATCTTCACAGGGTAAAAATACGGTAGACGTTATACGAAAACTTCGCGTTGGCGTTGTAGCTACAGGGTCGGAATTAGCTGCGCCAGGCTCAGCACGTGCAGATACTCAAATTTATGAATCAAACCGCGTAGGCGTGAGTAGCATTTTAAAAAACGAAAATGTAGAACTGATAGATTTTGGTATTGTGGAAGACAACGAACTCTCTTTACGTAAACTGTTTACCGATGCAAGCTCACGGGTGGATGTAATGGTAAGTAGCGGAGGCGTATCCGTTGGCGACGCAGACTATGTGAAAGATATTATTGCAGAATTAGGCGCAATCGACTTTTGGAAAATAGCGGTAAAGCCAGGTAAACCTTTCGCTTTAGGCAACATAAATAACACGTTATTTTGTGGCCTTCCTGGTAATCCAGTGTCGTCATTTGTAACTGCCAAATTGCTTGTGGTGCCAATCATCAAGAAAATGCAGGGACAATTAGACACCTTCACGCCATTTTCTGTGAGCGCTACTATCACAACAACACTTAATCGTCGTGCTGGACGCCGAGATTTTCAGCGCGCAACCATGGTTAAAAATGAGTGTGGCGATTGGGAAGTAACCCCCTTCAAATCCCAAAGTTCGGGTGTGATGACCTCTATTACGTCAGCAAATTGCTTAATGGTTGTGCCCGAGGATGTCAGTGAATTACAGGTAGGCGACAAAGTTGAAGTTATGCCTCTTCACTTTTAGCCTGGGCAAGATTTAACAACATAAAATAACTCACATTTCCTCGCGTTTGGCTGATAGCTAAAAACGTTAATACGCCTTACAGATTACCCCCTGTAGTTTGGCAAATAGTTAAGAGACACATTGTCGTGATTAAAAAACGCTTTCTTCTAGAAGGTCGAGACATTTTAAAACTCGCGTGGCCATTGCTGGTGGCGCAAATAACGCAAATGCTGATGGGTGTTAGCGATACTATTATGGCTGGACGCTACAGCGCTACCGATATGGCAGCCGTAGCGCTCGGTTTTAGCATTACCGTGCCATTACTTTGCTTTATTCAGGGTATCGCTTTAGCGCTACCTCCCATCATCTCTCGGTTACAAGGCAATAAAAACTTAAACGGCATTGCTGATGCCAGTCAACAGGCTGGCTACTTGGTTTTTTTCGTAGGATTAGTGATCGCAGGGTTAATACCCTTTACCGAGAGCATTGTTGCGCTATTCCCTATGGCGCCAGCGCTATTTAGCATTACCGTAGATTATGTGCTTTATGTACTGTTTGCCATGCCTGGGTTTGCCCTTTATCAATGGCTTAGGAACTATTGCGAAGGATTAGGTAAAACAAAGCCAACCATGATCATTACCGTTATCGGACTTATGGCAAACGTAGTGGGTAATTACCTTTTCATTTATGGCGTAGGACCGATCCCCGCCATGGGGGGTACAGGTTGCGGTATAGCGACAGCCATTGTTATTTACACCATGCTTATCGCTACCATAGTTTACGTTCGCTTTGCTCCAGCGCTACAGAAATACAACTTGTTTGGGCAAATGTACAAACCCAATATGGTGACTATACGTCGAACATTTAAAATGGGATTGCCTATCGCTATGACCATTTTATTTGAAGTGACACTATTTTCAGTGGTGGCATTATTACTTGCACCTTTTGGGGCAACAACGGTGGCTGCACACCAAGTTGCGCTGAACTTCTCAGCACTCATGTTCATGTTTCCTATGAGTATGGGCATGGCAGCGGCTATCCGCATAGGGTATCGAATAGGCCAAAACAATCAACGTCAAGCTCAGATCGCAGCCCGTGCAGTTATTTTTATTGGCTTTTGTACATCCGCATGTACCGCTACTTTTACTCTTTTAGCGAAAGGTTTCATCATAGGCTTATACACCAGCGATGAAGCAGTTTACACGCTAGCCAATGCACTGCTTATTTATGCAGCCCTATTCCAGCTGTCAGATGCGGTTCAGGTTATTTCAGCTAACGCGCTGCGAGGCTATAAAGATACCACGGCTATGTTTATTATCACGTTTATCTCTTACTGGCTCATTGGTTTGCCAACCGGTGTAATTTTGGGAAGAACGAACTGGATAACGGCAGAGCCCATGGCTGCTGCAGGTTTTTGGATTGGTTTTATAGTGGGGCTAAGCGCAGCTGCCGTTATGTTAGGCGCTCGATTGCTTTATATTCAGCGTCCTAGTAATGCGGCAAGATTAAGGGCACTGTAGCCGACAACTTTCAATAAGCGTTTTAGGTTAGTCTTCGTGAGTGGGTCGATTTTCTGGCATTGCTAAATTGACCCAGTCTTGTGGTACGTCTATATCAAACTGCGCATTGGGCGTAGGTATCGCAACTACTCTCCCCTTTTTCATGTATTTTTTGATAATGGGTTTAGCGCCTGTGTCTCCCTCAAGCGTAAGAAGCTCGCTGAATATAGCCTTAGGAAATATGGCCGGTACCGTTAGCCGTGCCTCTGAACCATTCAGAGTTTCGTTTCCACTGTTTTTAGCTTTCCATTCACAGCACACAATTTTATCAGGGTTATTTTGCGACGCTTGGATCAAGTTTGCTAAATCCTGCTCAGCTAAACACGGTAAGTCTGCCAAAGAAATGAGCAAGTGGCTCGGCGAGTAGCTACGGCTCGCGTGTTCTGCACCATGTACCCCCCTGAGGTTATTGCCATTTGATTTTGGCGCTATTGTCTCGGAAACTGAACAGGATACTGATAAAACATGCTGTAATCCAAAACGAATACTAGACGCAATCCCCTCTTCCCATTGTGTATTGTGTACAAGGTTAACAGGACAGTGGCTTAGCTGTGTTTCTAAACTTTCATGCCATTTGCCCGCAACTAGAGTAACCTGATTCGTTTTATCGAATAAACCTTTATGACTTACTTTAGAAACCGCGGCTTCGCAATTGGTGACTTGCATATTTGTATGTGCCGTTTTCGCATTTAAAAGCACACGTAGACTGTGCTCAACGAGAGGTAGATTTGATTCAGGGTGCTCAGATAAAAGTTTATTCCCCCCGTAACGCGCACTTCGACCGCCGGCAAGTAATAAAAATGCCAAATGATAGCTTTCAGTATGCAACGTTTACGCACCCTTTAATGTTTAGTTTAACTGCGGTCATAAAGCATGACTTGGAATTACTTATAAAAAGCGCCCTGTGCGGGCGTTTTTTCAAACGTGGATAGTGCTAGAAGTTGAAAGCCGCACGCAAGCTGTTAATACGCTACAGCTAAATTGTGGCAAATTCACGGCGCTTTTTCACACGAGCTCTTACCATAAAAGCACAAATCAACGGCTTCGGCTAAGCCCTTTAATAGCCGCCGTTAACCCCTCGAGAGTGAGCCCGTACATTCGGTCTTCCATTATTTCTCGCATTATTTTGACTGACAAATAATAAGGCCAATAGTTTTCAGGCTGCGGATTAAGCCATACGGCATTATTGAAATGATTCAATATACGCTGCATCCATACACTGCCTGGCTCTTCGTTCCAATGCTCTACACTGCCCCCTGGATACGTAATTTCATAAGGCCCCATGGTAGCGTCGCCAACAAAGATAACCTTATAGTCTTTACCGTAGCGGTGAATGATATCCCAAATAGGAATGCGCTCTTTATTACGGCGAAGATTATCTTTCCACACTTCTTCATAAACGCAGTTGTGAAAGTAAAAGTACTCTAAGTATTTAAACTCGGTCTGCACTGCTGAAAAAAGTTCTTGGGTGCTCTTAACGTGAGGGTCCATAGAGCCTCCCACATCAAAAAACATCAGTACCTTTACCGCGTTGTGACGCTCAGGGGCCATATGGATATCAAGCAAACCGCCTTTTTTAGCGGTTTCACCGATGGTTGTATGCACGTCAAGCTGTTCACTGGCACCCGTGCGGGCAAACTTACGCAACTTTCTCAATGCCACTTTAATGTTACGGGTCCCCAATTCCACATCTGAACTCAGGTTTTTAAACTCGCGTTTATCCCATACTTTAGCCGCAGAAAACTTCCTATTACCCTTCTGACCAATTCTCACGCCCTCGGGGTTGTCGCCATAGGCACCAAAGGGTGAAGTACCGCCCGTACCGACCCATTTATTTCCACCTTGGTGACGCTTTTCTTGTTCTTCTAAGCGTTTCTTCAAAGTTTCCATCAGTTCGTCTAGACCGCCCGCTTTACGCAATGCTTCTCGTTCCTCTGGGCTTAGGTTTTTCTCAATTTCCTTGCGTAACCACTCTTCGGGTATGTCTTTGCCAAACAGGTCAATAGACTCAACCCCTTCAAAATACTCAGCAAACGCCCTATCGAACTTATCGTATTGGGTCTCGTCTTTAACCATAATTGTACGCGACAAACTATAAAAGGCTTCAATGTCGGCATACACCACGTGCTTTTCAAGCGCACTCAGCAAATCAAGTAACTCGCGCAGCGTGGTTTTAACCTGATATTTTCGCAGTGTATAAAAAAACTGAATAAGCATTAGCGACGCGCCATAAAGACCAGTTTTTCAAACAAATGAATGTCTTGCTCATTTTTAAGTAAAGCGCCGTACAGTGGCGGTATTGCTGCTTTACCGTCTTTTGAATGCAGCGCTTCTGGAGGAATATCTTCAGCAACAAGAAGCTTTAACCAATCGATGAGTTCTGACGTAGAAGGTTTCTTTTTAAGTCCTGGGACATCGCGAATTTCGAAAAAAGCTTTTAACGCTTCATCAAGCAGCTTCTTCTTTAAATCAGGAAAGTGCACATTCACAATTTCTTGCATGTCATCTGGATTCGGGAACTGAATATAGTGGAAAAAACAGCGGCGTAAGAATGCATCTGGCAGTTCTTTTTCATTGTTCGACGTGATGATAACAATAGGACGCTGTTTCGCAACAACACGCTCCTGTGTTTCGTACACAAAAAATTCCATCTTATCGAGTTCTAAAAGCAAGTCGTTAGGAAACTCAATGTCAGCTTTATCAATTTCATCAATCAATAGTACCGGGCGCTTTTCTGCACTAAACGCTTCCCACAACTTACCTTTTACGATGTAGTTGCCGATATCGTGTACGCGGTCATCACCTAATTGAGAGTCGCGAAGGCGGGATACTGCGTCATATTCATACAAACCTTGCTGCGCTTTTGTGGTCGACTTGATATGCCACTGAATTAGCTCGGTTCCCAGGCTTTCGGCCAATTCCTCTGCAAGCATGGTTTTGCCCGTACCGGGTTCGCCCTTGATTAAAAGCGGGCGCTCAAGCGTGATAGCTGCATTTACAGCCAACTGTAAATCTTTGGTTGCGATATAATTAGACGTGCCACTGAAAGCCATTATTGTTGTACTCCGTTTAATTTTTCGTCTTTGCTAGTTTAGCTATGATATCAAGGGCTTCATATGATTTCCCATCGATATAACATATAGCTAAAAAGCACTTTGCATTTTTATAAATGGGACCAATGATATAGGGGTATAACGAAATCCCCTAATTTAGGCTGTGAATTATTAACTATCACAGGCGTTGAATTATTAACTACTAAAAAGGTCGTACAGATCACGACAGAAGGGGTTTCCTTTAAATCAGGAACGAGGTAAAGATTTATAATGAACGTATTTGACGACCACTCCCTATCTATTGGCCGCACGCCGCTAGTAAAATTGAATCGCGTAACATCAGGTAATGTTTACGCAAAAATCGAGTCGCGCAACCCAAGTTTCAGTGTTAAATGCCGCATCGGTGCTAACATGATTTGGGATGCAGAAAAGCGCGGTGTTTTAACTGAAGGGAAAGAAATAGTAGAGCCTACAAGTGGCAATACCGGTATTGCGTTAGCCTTTGTTGCAGCCTCTCGCGGCTACAAACTTACGCTTACAATGCCTAGCAGCATGAGTTTAGAGCGTCGTAAGCTGTTAAAAGCATTGGGTGCAAACCTAGTCCTTACTGAAGCGCCAAAGGGTATGAAAGGTGCGGTTGCCGCTGCACAAGAAATTGTGGCATCAGACCCAGATAAATACGTATTGCTACAACAATTCGACAACCCGGCTAACCCAGCCATTCATGAAAAAACCACGGGCCCAGAAATTTGGGAAGATACCGATGGTAAAGTTGACGCATTCGTTGCGGGTGTAGGTACGGGCGGTACAATTACCGGAGTTAGTCGTTATCTTAAAAATACCAAGGGTAAAGCGATTACTTCAGTAGCAGTAGAACCGACAGACTCGCCAGTTATCACGCAGGCCCTTGCTGGTGAGGAGCTAACTCCTGGACCACACAAAATCCAAGGCATAGGCGCTGGTTTCATTCCTGGTAACCTAGATCTAAGTTTGATTGATGAAGTTGAACAGGTTTCAAACGAAGAATGTATGGAAATGGCGCGCAAACTTATGACCGATGAAGGTATTCTTGCGGGTATTTCGTCAGGTGCAGCAGTTGTTGCAGCAAAACGCTTTGCTGAACGCCCAGAGAACAAAGACAAAATTGTTGTTGTATTGTTAGCAAGCGGAACAGAGCGTTATTTAAGCAGCCCACTCTTTGCTGGTGCCTTCGACGAGCAAGAAGAAGTTCAGTAAACCCAACTGCAGTTGTATTTGATAAGCGAGGCTCAATGCCTCGCTTTTTTATATCTTACGTTTTGTTCTATTCCCCCTACTCTGCTCCTATTTTAGCGCTCGCCCCTTCTTTCAACTTTGCTTTTTAACTGAATGTTGTGAATAATCAACATGAGAGTGATTGAAGTACTATGTGTGTTGACTTCAATGGGGTATAAAACTATCAATAAGAAACGGACCTCTTAAAATTAAGGTAATCCAAATGAAAACGCGTATGTGGTACGCCCTTACAGGGCTTTTTACAGTTTTGATGCTATCTGCCTGTGGTGAAAAAGAAGAAGGAATAGGTAGATACGGAATGCTTGATGAAAGCACACCCGAATATACAACCGTTATGTTCCTTAAAAGCGTTTACGAAGACGATAACCTTGACAGAGCCATTCGCCTTTCAAGTGAAAAAATGTCGCGAATTTTGACGAGATATCATACAAATAACAACGTACAGCGACATCTACTTAATTTAAAGTACGACACTGTTACAGTAACCCCACAAAGCGCTGGCCAAGTTGGCCGAAGTGAGTTTTCTGAGAAATCAACCATCACCGTTTTTCTTAGCGGCAACTATAACGGTGACAAGGTAGAAGACTTACGTAGCTTAGACCTGATAAAAGAAGGTGGTGAGTGGAAGGTAAACAAAATTCATCCAGATGCCTATTTATAGCCACACCAAACCACTGTTTATTTATACATGCTACCTGCTATTTGCGGCACGCGAAAATAAAAAGGATAGTTTCCGTATTTGACGCCTTAATTATTGTATCTTTTCGTTAAAATATTATTTTAGGGTGATATTTTAGTATCACCCTAAATGAATATACGGATTCTTTCCGCCTTGCATAAAGGATTTTTTCCGTATACTAAATTGTTAGGTGCTTATGGGAAAACTTACCTATTTACTCACTAATAAACCAATTTTCATTTTAGGTATCCCGGCCCTAATACTTATTCTTCTGGCTGTTATATTTCAGTTTACAGTAGTGACAGGAATCGAAAATGGCACTCTAGAAGGCAAGGTTTACTCTATTTCTCAACGCCCACTTGGAGGTGGTAACAGAAGTGTTCGTAAGATAGACCTAGCTAAGGTGAAACTTCAGGACGGAACATTCATTATGGTGAGGTGCGAAAGCTATTGTCAGTTGGACCAAGAAATAAAAATCACAGTTTACAAACCCTTATTTAGCAGCGAACTTAGGTATGTTTATGAACGCACCTAACAACTCAATCAACACACTCACTTCGTTCGCTGGGACGCATACACGCGGGGCGGCTTCGCCATTATGCCCCACGTGCCTGCGCCCGTTATTGAAAAGTTAGCTATTTTGGTGAACATGCTATTTTCATTTGCTATTTTTTTACTCTATTTGTCGCCAATTGCCTTTGTATTCCTTTACTCAAAATATGAATATCAGCATTCATTAGCGACCAGTTTTAAAAGGTGGAGAAACTCCAAGATTATTGGCATTGTATTCTTCACTGTGTTGACCTTTTTCATAGCTACAACTGAAGGGACTAGCTGGAGATTATCAACTTATTGGTATTTGCTATGGGAACCAGGTTTAAGTATTAGCCTTATCGTTTTTTCCAAACCTGCCAGTGAAATTATAGAAGGCTTTTCGTCACTAGATTATTTCGGCGAGGACTTTGGGCATATTTTAGGGTGGTTCGGCCTTTTATCCGTATCATGTGTACTTGGGGTTGAAGTTTTAAGAAATAGCTAACAAACGCATAAACTCGCTCGCGGGCTTATGTGGACTCCCCCATGTCAACAACCAAAATTTAATATCACAAAAAGAAAAATGCGTGCTTATGTTCGAGCTCTAGTAGAGAAGCTATCTCTGGCTCACTGATGTTTACGCGAACAAA
>Ga0115005_10005197_pt1 | contig 10316 bp, 8 predicted proteins | sample ArcOceMetagenome_FD_87163 | JGI IMG/M metagenome (GOLD analysis project Ga0115005, IMG submission 87163) | Marine eukaryotic phytoplankton communities from Arctic Ocean - Arctic Ocean - Greenland ARC118M Metagenome | ecosystem: Environmental > Aquatic > Marine > Oceanic | place: Arctic Ocean...
CTGTGTAGCTTTTGGAATTATTCCTTCTCTTTGGCGTATTGAAGCAAAGAGTTGATACCAGAGTTGGAAGAGTAGTATTCATTTGGGAATGAAGGGACGGACTGCCCCCATAAGTCTACAGCATTCGTCCCTTCTTCGCTCACATCTAGATCTTTTATTCCTAGTTCCCGGCGCCGAATAGTTGCCTTTGACTCCAGTTTGGTGTTTGCTACTAATAGAATTCGTCGCTCGACCCCTGCGTCATACACCGGGCACAGGTTTTGAGTAGCAAGTATGGAATTTGCGTCTTCGTGGTCAGTAATACTATCCAGCTTTTCGAAGGTATGGACGCTGATTACAGGACGACCATTGCGGTCATCCTTGCCACTTTGATTTTCTTTGCCAATCCCCGCCCCAACCATGTATCTCCTAATGCCATCGCCTCCAACTGCCATCACAAGTGGAGGCATGACACTAACTCTTTCGAAGCCAATATCTTGCCAACCGCTTCCATCGCCCCAATCCCGATCTATGCAAGTTACTATATCATCAGGCGCAAAATCTTTACAGAATCCAGCCGCCAGCTTCGTAATCCCGCCAATAACATGCCCGTCTCTCTGAGCACAATATCGTATCAACTCATGCGATCTATACGGTCTAGACGAATTTCCCCTCTGTACATGACGACGTGGAGAAAAAGTTGCCACGGCGACTAGTTCATCATCCTTGGCAAAAAGACCATAGTTGAATTTAGATCTCGTAGCTCCCCATAAATGATGTTGTTGTAAAAATGCCATGGATGTAGTAATATCTATACGTCGCAGTGTCGTCTTTCTCGCAAACCATCTGTGATTTACCGCCTTCACTTTGGCTGATATTCTTGCCTTTACAATCTCGTGTTTATTGTTCCATACATCTTGATGCAAATGTATGATTGTCTGGAACGGGGTTGTTTTATCATCAGTAAGAGTTTTGCACAAAGTTGGCGAGATAGGAGACGATAGCTGAGTGGGAGTCGGAAGGATATGTAGCCCGACATCATAAGAGTCTCCCTCTAAATTCTGCCCTAGGCCTAATATGCGATACGGAGATTTTGATACAGAAAGATCTTGGTAAGCTATGCTGGATTCGTCGAGCCACGATGTGACTTGTTCATGGAATGATACCTTGGAGGAGGCAGCTCCAGCAAGTGATTTTCTTATTGCTGCTGGTTGCTGACTGACTAAAGCATTGCATGCGTAGATGTGTAATAGACATGGAAGGGTCTTTTTGAGAATATTGGAATATAACATTGGTTGAGCTCGTCCTTGAGGTATCTTGCGCAGCGAACGTGGAACCGTCTTTCGACACAAGATGTACATCATTGCAGTTGTCGTCACAGCCACCAGTTGTTGAATATTGAATATGATGAGATCGATAGATCGAAATATGAAAAATGAAGTCAAAATGTGATGACACTCTCTATTTTAGCATTATTTGTGTCTTAAAAAATGAGCTTACATCAGAAAGGCAAGAGGTATGAAAGGTGACAAGCAAACACATGTGATATGAAGAGGAAAGACAAACCTGCCATACTACCGTACTGATACTGTTCGTACGCCACAAATCATAATTCTTTGCCAAATCACTGTGAACAATCTGTTCAATTCGATGCTGAATTCACGAAGCAATATGAATAAGATTCTTTCACAAGGTGTCTCGTTATTGACAGTGACAACAATCTGGTTGGTTGTGGTGATATCAATACAAGTGCCGCAAGTGCTGGCTTTTCTTCCTCTTTCGATACAAACTCTTAACTTGAAACAATCGCCGCATAGAAATCCAGCCAGTCTACAAGCAAAGAAAGGTCAAGTGCAAGATTTAAAAAAAGAGCTAGGTCTAGCGAATAAAAAGGAATATGGCCATACCTACATACGATTTTCGAGAGCTTTCCAAAGACATGTGGTCTACAAGTGCACAGACAATAGAAAGCAGAATTTAGCTTCTATCTACAATCACGATTGTCAATGCGACCATACTCTGGATAGTTTCATGTTTTTAGACGAGGCAATGGCAAAGTATCCGACTGCCAGACTTGATAAGTTACTCGATGTTGGTCAGATCGATGATGAGAACGCGTACGAATTGATTCTTGCTGGGATGGGCAATATACCTTCAAGTGCAATGCTGACTGTGCGAAATGGAGAAATGAGTGCTAGTAATGGAATGGAGGCTATGCGATATTTAGCATCCATGGTAATGAGTGACCAAGATATAAACCTACCCCCTCCAGGATCCGATCAATTTAATCAAATGAGAGATACATTTGTTCAACGACTGGAATTGGAAATCGCACCTAAACGGTTTGAATCGCACACAAAAGAATCGATACGCCGAAATTATGATCATGTAGTAGATGTGTTGACAAGGGGATTGACAAGAAAATTGTATAGTACTGGAAATGACGGTCTTTTGATGCAGCTCGAAAAGTCTGGGCTTGCCTTTACAGAGGCTGATGCAAAGGCAGTTATTGCAGACTTTCCACAACTCTGCCTATATGATATTCATGAACTTGAAGAGAGAATAAAATTCATAACTTCCCCCATGGAAGCGCAGAGTGATAGTCTGAATCCGGGGCAGAAAGTTGTCTCACGAAAAGGAAAGAAAGATGACGTTGATTGTAAGTCAAGGAAATTTTGATGTCTACATTTTCAATTTGTATTCCATCATACTAACTGCTAACATTGAATTGCAATTTTCCACTAAAGTCTATTTGATGATGCGAAGAGGGCACGGCGCAGGACTGAGCATTGATCAAGCAACACAAGTCGTCAGAGTCGTACCTCAACTTCTGTCCATTTACCACGAAGACTCCCAAAAGCCAAACCTCCTACACTTCTATCGAAAGCTTGACATCCCCGCTCGATTCTTAGAACAGGCGCGCATAGAGCTGGATAATCGGACAACTGGATGTGACGCTTCTGATATCTACGCATTCGCGTATCTGAATTCCATAGGTATTAATTGGGACAAAATCAGACTCATCCTTGATGCCTTCCCTGTCATTTCCTTTTGCGATAGTGAACCTGCTTGGGAGCTTCTTGATAACAAAAACCGTATTGGGAATAATTTGAAGACCGATGCTCTCGTATTTCTTCGGAAACGTCTACAGATTTCCAATTCTGATCTCTTTGCTATGATGAAGGTGCGTTTGTCAGGCTCTGTTGCTTGTTGCCGTGCCCCGCAAATCTAACGACAGCAATATTTTTCATCTAAATAGACACACTCTCGGCTGGCGTCGTATGGTGTATCCGGTGGTTTCTTACCAAAACTAAATGCAATCCAAAGTCGTCTAAATCTATCTACCAGAGAATTACAGCGTGTCGTGCTCAGAATGCCATCGGTCACAGGCATGAGCGTAGACAGTACTAGCCAGAAAATGTCAGCCCTCGATGGTAGAATTGATTTCTTCTTGAATGAAGGTAAGATGGCCCGACCCGACTTGCGAGGTACACTTTAAATCTGAGAGTAATATTGCATTCTAACTTTCCTCGATCTTGATCTTTCACAGCGAGGCTAAGCCAAGTTGATTTGAAAGAAGCGATAGCCAAACAGCCATCGCTACTGCAGTATAGTATCAACTCTACGCTGAGACCGAAGCTGGACTTTTTGATCAAAGAGCTCGCTATAGAGGAGGATTCTGTCAGTAGGATCATAAGAGCGGCTCCGGCAATACTAGGTCTGTCGCTTGAACAGAATCTTCGACCAAAAGTTGCGCTTCTTCAAGACGAATGCAATCTCTCTACACAGGAAATAGCGAATATGATCATAACCGTTCCTGCAATACTTTTGTTAAGCCTCAAGCAAAAGATCGAGCCTTGTCTTGACTTCTTAAGAACCGAACTGCGATTATTTTCTCCTGAAGAATTAGGCCACCTGATTCAGAGAAGTCCCCGAATCTTGACACATGGAGTTTATACATCTCTCTCGCCCAAGATTCAAATGATTACAAATGGATTGATCACGGAAGGTGCTGACTCTGCCGAATCTGCTTTTGAACAGGCACTCAATATCATCAAGGTCAATCCCTCACTTCTTGTTACAACAAACGCGTTGTTACAGGCTAGGATCAACAAATACCTCAAAGATGACAAAGATGACCTTGCAGAATTCCTCAAGCCGAGGACAGTTGGAAGAAAGAAAATAGCAAAGCCTGTTGAGGAGGATCAAAGCGCTTTGACAATCGAAGATAAAAAGAAAAAGAGAAAACAAAATCAGAAAAGAGTCATTGAAGTGAATAATGATCAGACGATAGTGAATATATACCCGTCCGTAAAAGAAGCAGCTACATTATTGGGAGTAAGTGTATCATCGATTCACGCAGCATGTGGAAAAGGAAAGGAAGTGAAAGGTAAATACTTACGGTATAGCAACGATTCGGTGGATGATAGACGCCCTAGGTATTCCTTTCAAGATCTGAAAACATTGCCATTCACGCTGTATGAAATGGAAGGCAGTACACGTACCGTTTCTATTGCTGCATTTGCATCGGGGTGCATATATCCCAGTGATGATATTAATTCTGCAAGAGGGATGAGGAAAGCCGGTGGTATTGCCATTCATGTTCCTCAGGCGACGCCGTTCGAAGACATATTTCAGGATGCGGTTAGAATGTCTTTTGGGATGATAATGCCGCGCACGGTGGAAGGCGCCAGCAATGAAACTGGAATAGTCCAGGCTGGATTTCCGTTTCTCCGACCATCTAGAGCAAGATGTGACCTTTATGCGTGCCATGGTGCGCTGAAGGTTATACTTCAATTACTGAAACAGGCAGCCGAAGTTCGAGACATGCAAGATACAGATGTCAACATTGATATATATACTGACTCCACTTATGCTCTTGCTTTGCTCAAGGATACTGATAGTTTGTTGGAATGGGGTTCTGCTCCAACGCTCGAAGATTCTTTGTTTGAGGGGATGCCTGGACCTCGTTCGCTTGCAAACCCTGATTTACTTTTCCCTCTTACCAAGACCATGCACAGAATGACAAACAATGCAGTCATCAATAGACATCGAAACAAACGTTTATGTATAGGAAAGAGTGTGAACATTAATTTTCGCTACGTTAGAGACTTGCCTTTTGACGAAGATAACAGCCAACGCATTATGGACTTGCATGCATCTGCGAGATTTGCTGCCATGTGGCAATTCAAAATGGGCTGAACTAAAACATAATCACAAATTATTTGATCATATACTGTAGGAATATCCAACGCAATACCTGCACACGTAATGTTTTTATAAACAGTGTTATAAACACCGAAGCTCTAATCTTGAATGGTTACATACAACTCACTATTTTTATGGTGAATATAATAACCGTTAATAATGCGTTAAAGTATTCATTCTCTTAAAATGGCGGGAACACAAACCTACCACTTACTGAAAAAAACATCGTTCCCACTGCCATTTCCTGGAACCACCTTGATCCTCCTTCTTGGAACTATTCGCTACGAAAGACGGTACGTGATGCTCATGCGATGCAATTATGAACAGTACCGCAGAACCATGGGACGAGAGACAGAGAAACACCCAAACACAACAATCTAAGCTAGTTTGAGTTGGGAAATGAGGCGGGGAGAAGGAGATTAGAAACAAAGAAGACATGACACATTTATGTGTTGAGTGCGAAAGCTAGACGTCTGTCTGACTACCATCTGCAAATAGATGGCTGGGAAGATCGATGATTTCCCTGCACTTCAGATTTGATCCAAGAGTGTTTCTCTGTCCCTCACTGAATCTACTCCGAGTACTATTTCACATCCCACTGTATTTCTCACAATATTCATTTCCCTCAACAGACTTTAAACCAAAAAAGTATAAAATGCCTGTCGATCTCTTGAATCCTACCCCCGAGTCTGAGGCTTCCATGCACAAGCTCAAGCGTCTTGTGCAGAGCCCCAATAGTTTCTTCATGGACATTAAGTGCCCTGGATGCTTTCAAATTACCACTGTTTTCAGTCACGCTCAGACCGTTGTAGTATGTGGATCCTGCAATGTTATGCTTTGCCAGCCAACTGGAGGACGGGCAAGACTTACCGAGGGATGCAGTTACAGAAAGAAGGTTGATTAAACTGCTTCTCAGCTAGAGGAATGAGTTGGTTTATTTAAACATTGATGAAATGAAATGGATGGCAGCCGTGGGGCCTAGGTGAAGAATATAGTTCACTTTGGGCATTCTCTTGTGATCCATACTTTCATCATTCAAGAAAGAACTTAATCATTCGTTAGCGAGTTAAGTGAATAAAGAAAACAAATCCGAATGCATAAAATCTTATTTCTGTCTGTATTTACTACTGCTGTATGAACATAATTCTGATCGGTATTCCGCGGAGGAAGATATGTTTGGAGACAGTTGGACTTCGCAGGAGTTCTTCAACTCTCTACAGCCTACAGAGAGTAGTCATGCTAGTGTTTGGTATATATATTCTGTTCAGAGCACCATAGGTATTATCATTTGCTAGCATAAGTTCTGCCGTGTCGTAAATAAACCAGATGATAAAACCACGATTCTGACTCGACGCAAATTGGCATTTTCAATTTGCATCTGTGAAATAAGATCGAAACAGTTAGTTCTTCATCTCTGCGTATTCGTATTACACTAACTGGCTAGAGTTCATTATTTTTCAATCAATGATAATGGTCAATACACGACAGTACTACTCGGACACCATCATCATATTCAATGCAGTATGTCGAACAATATCATAATACCATTGCTATGATACAACGTAGAATGAAAGACAATCCTAATAAAAATTAATGCCCAAGAGAAGCTAAATCAAATTTCATGATACCAGCATAACCGTCACTCTTCAAATATTTGGCAATGCCGGGATTAGCCTCTACCCTCTTGACAAATGCCTTCAAAGCTCCATACTCACTCAAAGCATCCCCTGGGATCCTACTAGTTGCAAAATTAGCAACTGCGTCATAAATGGCAATATCTGCAACAGTCAAAGTATCCCCCAAGAAGAAATCGCTTCCAGCCTCCTTGAGCTGCCTCTCCATATTAGTAAAGTGCAAAGGAACAACAACCTTCTCAAAATTCTCAGCGGCTTCCTTCGTAGCACCCCAGCTCACGAAACTCTTGTAAGCTTCGGACCTGAAATCTTCTGCGTCGTCAAGGAGCTTATCTGTGAAATACATGGCATCGATATCATTTTCATTGGCTGGCATGAGACCTCCCATTCTCGCGACGGTTCTCAAGATGGCCGCAGACTGGCAGTAGAACTTGTCTCCAACTTGGAGCATGGGGACATTGGTCGTATTGTTCCCTCCGAGTTTTCTCCATAGAGCCTTTTCCTCTGGTGTAGGTGGGAACGAAGCTGCTGGTACTTCTGTAAAGTCTAGGTTAGCAGCAGCGAGTGCGAGACGAATTTGATGGGCCTTTCCTGTTGCTTTGTAGTAGTAGAGTTTAATAGGTGCCTGTTCTCCTTTCTTGGAGGAGTTTCCTTTGAGATTTTTAGCACGTTTTTGGAGGAGGAAGAATCCTGCAGCAGCTGATGCGGCTGTAACTGCAGTAGCGATGAGAGGTGCGTTCTTGGACATGCTTTTGTTTTTTAATTTGGTGCTTTAATTGGAATGATTGTAAAATGTGAAATAATACTATATGAACCAGTAGAAGTTCAGACAAAAAAGTGATGTCGACAAATCTTCGAATCTCTTCTATCGATGACTGTTTGTGGATGACGGTTTACCATTTTCGAATTTACCACTACTTTGTACTTTGTATTGAATCTTATTTAGTAAATACTAGTATGATAGGTTAAGGTCTTTCTCTATATTTGGGGTGGGAACCTGGAAGATACTGCCCCTTGACACCATTAGGTGCGCGCGCCAAAAATATATATTTTCGTCGTCGTCGTCAACTCAAGACAACAAGAGCTTGAAGCGTTAGAAGAGACATTGAATAAATATTTTCTCACAACAAACCTTTGTACTTATCAACGCTCAACGCTTGATCAAACATTCTTATAGCGAAATGAAGACTACTACTGGATCATTAGCTGTTGCATCAACTGCATTCATTGCTGGAACTGCTGAAGCGTTCAATGGCTTCAAATCACAGCGAGTTGCTTTTCAGCCAACCACTACTAATAATCCCACTCTTGCATTTACCAACTCTGTGGAGACTACTTCATTTTCATCTTCAGGTGAGCACACGTACTCTAAAAGCCAATTGGTTCCTCTTCTTTCATTCCAACCCATTTGTATAAACGATTGTTAATTGTTAATTGTTAATTGTTTCATGTACATCGAACTGTTACTGACTTTTCCTACCAACTACCAACCTGAACTCATCCATCCTACCATTCAATATGTAAGTGTTGTATCATGTCTCATCACTAACAGAAAACGATGTCATACAACAAGACATACCAGGAAAGATTAAATCCGGTATGGACCTTTCACTAGAGGAAAAGGCAGAGATGCGCGTTGAGCAGGGCATGGAGAGGAATGCTGAATTGTCTGTGGAGAAATCCGTCGAAGATGCCATTAACCAAAAATATGCTGCTTCCCTTGTCAATGCTGAGAAGGTTAAGGTAGCTCAAGAAGTCCAGGCTGTTGGCAATTTGATTCCTCCTCCTGTGCAAGTACAAGCGTCTGTTGGAATCCTCCCAGTTCCAGTTCCAGTTCCAGTCCAATCCATGCCTGCACCAGTCCAAGAGAAGAAGCAACTTACGCCAGAGCAACTTCGCGCTTTTGAAATTGCTGCAGAAATGAGTGTAGAAAAACAAGCAGAGACGAGTGTAGAGCATGCTGCTGAAGTGTCGGTGGACAGTAACTATTTTGCTGCTGTTGAGGCAGGAGCCGAAAGCAGTGTTGCTCACGTACACGTACCTGTAGTTGCAACACCAATTCAACCAGTTGTCCCTGCATCTGTAGTTGTAACACCAATTCAACCAGTTGTCCCTGCAGCTGTAGTTGCAACACCAATTCAACCAGTTGTCGTTGCTGCAGCTGTAACTGAGGCAGTCATTAGTCCTGCGATCGAGGAACCCTTGGACGAGGACAGGATGGAATACATCTACAAAATATTGCAGGATAGAAAAACATCCAAATCGGTGCAAAAAGATGCAGTGGCGCAGACAAAGGATGCTAGCATGGAGCCCAAAGAGCGTGCTTTTGGCATCCTGAAAAATGTTGGAATGGTGATGATGGCAGTAGTTTCGACAATTATTTTATACAATCAGGAGAATTTGTTTGATAAAGTCATGTAGCTTGAAGCAATGACTAGAATATTTTTAAATACAGTGCGATTGTGATTAGTATGTTGGGAGAGAGCAAACAGAGTGTACATTAGTTAAGTGAGTCATTGGGGTTGTCTCCATTTGAAGCAAGAGAAGTACAATATAGATTAAAATGTTTGTCCAAGGTGTTCCATAAAATATTCATTACAGATAAGATAACTTACAAACATGAATAGAAATCAGAGACTAGTGTACTGAGTGCAACCTGCTTTGAAGATAAATACCGAACTTCTATAACTTTACACTTTTGACTTTTAACTGCTGCACTGCGTTGAATGTTTCATATTTGCAAGAACCCGGATGGAGCATCTGATAGGAGGATACTTCTTGAAGTTGAGATTTTTAGCCAATTAAAATATTTGAGATATTTTGGCGCTGCGTTTGCAAGATCAAATTTACTTGGCAAGATCAAAGATCGGCGCAGGGGCAACAACAGCAGACATTATTGCACAGGGTTTCCTCACTCCTCACGTACCGTACCATTAGCCATTAGAACTTGTACATTGATAAACGATTTTTTATAGCGAAATGAAGACTACTGCTGGATCATTGGTTGCATCAACTGCATTGCTTGCAGGACCTACTGATGCGTTTGGCATTTTCAAATCACAGCGAGTTGCTTTCCAGCCGACCAGTAATAATCCCATTGTTGCATTTGCCACTGTGCCTGATAGAGAGACTACTTCATTTTCATCCTCAGGTGAGTACACGTATTCTAAACATCACTTGGTTCCTCGTCTTTCATTTTTCTGAAGATATTCATTTATGGATGTTACTCGTTTCATGTTCATGTACATCGAACTGTTACTGACTTTTCCTACCAACTACCAACCTGAACACATGCTACTACTCTTGCATTCAATATGTAAATGTAATGTGATATGTAAATGTAATGTGATATTCTTATTGCGCACAGACAACGATACCAGGGATCAAATGATGCCAGGAAAGTTTAAATCCGGCATGGACCTTTCATTCGAGGAAAAGGCAGAAATGCGCGTTGAGCAGGGCATGGAGAGGAATGCTGAATTGTCTGTGGAGAAA